>Ga0207428_10000200_pt1 | contig 83533 bp, 77 predicted proteins | sample RhiMethybrSRZTD1_FD_187600 | JGI IMG/M metagenome (GOLD analysis project Ga0207428, IMG submission 187600) | Populus rhizosphere microbial communities from Tennessee, USA - Rhizosphere MetaG P. TD hybrid SRZTD1 (SPAdes) (version 3) | ecosystem: Host-associated > Plants > Roots > Rhizosphere >... | reverse complement strand
CTCGGTCTCGAAGCCGAGAAATTCGGCACCGAGGAAGCGATGGCGGACGACAAGAAGGTGGCTGAAGTCTACGCTGCAAAGGGCGCCAAAATCGTCGACCTTGACGACAAGATCGTCGACAAGTGGCGGACCATTGCACGCGACACGGCCTGGAAGGACTACGCTCAAAAGACCGCGCTGTCGGCCGAGTTGCTGAAACTCGCTGAAGGCGTCAACATCTCCTGAGCGATAAAGGTCCGGCATCATGGCTCACGGCCTCGACAGTGTCGGGACCGAATTCGAGGCGGTGTCCAAGAAGGAGGACACCGCCGGCTTCGAGCGCTTTATGGCGCCCGTCAACTATATCGTCACGATTATTTCATCGACCGGCTTGGTGGTCGCCTCCTTTGTTCTCACTTACAGCGTCGCGTCCCGCTATTTCTTTCATTTCTCGACCGACTGGCAGGATGAGTTCTCGGTCTTTCTGATTGTGGGCGCGGTGTTCATGTCGGCCGCCGCGGTGCAGGCTCGGCGCGGCCACGTCGCCATCGAAGCGATTTCAGCCATGATGCCGCCACGGGCAAATCGCATCCGGTTGTTTCTAGTCGACATCGCGACGCTGATGTTCTGCGTTTATTTTTCCTGGAAGTCGTGGATCCTGCTGCATGAGGCGATCGTCGAAGGATATCGCACCGGTTCGACCTGGCAGCCGCCGCTCTGGATTCCCTATTCATTGATGACGTGCGGCATGATCTTGCTGAGCATTCAGCTTGCGCTGCAGGTGGCTACGCAGATTTATCGCTGGAGCAAGCCCGCATGAGCACCCTTTCCATCGGGCTTCTGTACGGCGCCTCTACCTTGCTGGTGATGTTCGCCGGCATGCCGATCGCGTTTGCGCTCGGGGCGGTGGCGACCATCTTCATGATCGCATTCATGCCGTCATCGTCGGTCGATACGATCACGCAGAATGTTTACGAGGAAATGGCCTCGATAACGCTGTTGTCGATTCCACTCTTCATTCTTAAAGGCGCCGCCATTGGCCGCTCGCGCGCGGGCCAGGATCTTTACGGCGCCCTGCATGCATGGCTGCACCGAATTCCAGGAGGCTTGGGCATCGCCAACGTTTTCGCATGCGCCCTGTTTGCCGCGATGGCGGGCTCGTCGCCGGCAACCTGTTCCGCGATTGGCTCGGCAGGCATTCCGCAGATGCGCAAGCACGGCTATTCCGGCGGTTTCGCCGCGGGGATTATCGCCGCCGGTGGAACGCTCGGGATCTTGCTGCCGCCTTCGATCACGATGATTCTTTACGCGGTGGCAGCAGAGCAGTCGCTCGGCCGACTCTTTCTGGCGGCGATAGGACCAGCTTTGCTGCTTGTCGCGCTTTTCACCGCTTATGCGATGTGGCGTTTTCGCTGGGAGTTTCAGCAGGCCAAGGCAGCCTACGAGAAGTCTGGGACGCATTCGGAGATACTGCGCGTTGATGATCTGTCGATGCGTGAGCGCTTCGCATTATTGCCGCGCGTGCTTCCGTTCGTCGTGCTGCTGACCGGCGTTATGATCGCGCTCTATGGTGGCTTTGCGACACCGTCTGAAACCGCCGGCCTCGGCGCGGTGCTGGCCCTCGCGTTGATCGCCATCATCTATAGCGTGTGGACGCCGCGCGACCTGGAGCCGATCCTGGTTTCAACGCTGCGTGAATCCACAATGCTCATGCTGATCATCGGCATGTCGCTGCTCTATTCCTACGTCATGAGCTACCTCCACATCAGCCAGTCGACGGCCGAATGGATCGTGTCGCTCCATCTTTCGCCCTGGGTCCTGCTGATCACCATCCTGCTGATGGTTGTGGTGCTCGGGTTCTTTCTGCCGCCGGTGTCGATCATCCTGATGACCGCCCCGATCATCCTGCCGCCGTTGCGGGCGGCCAATTTCGACCTGATCTGGTTCGGCGTCATCATGACAATTGTCATGGAAATGGGCCTTATTCACCCGCCCGTGGGCCTTAATATTTTCGTCATTAACAATATTGCACCAGATATTCCGCTACGCGACGTGATGTGGGGTGTTTTACCCTTTGTTGGGCTTATGATTATAGGCGTGGTGATATTGTGCTTCGCGCCCGGCATCGCCACATGGTTCCCGGACCAAATCATGGGTCCCGTACAAGCCAAATGAACACGTCGTTTTTCGGCGAACTGCTGCAGACCATCTCCGACCGCGGTCGCGCGTTCCTTGCGCGCGACCGGCGCGGTGCGCCAGCGGCTCGCTCGGAGAGCTTGATCGAGTTGTGCGAAGATCTTTTATCCGGCCGGGGAGAAGCTTCCGGGGTGGCCCTGGCGCGTGAGATTCTCACCCAATATGCCGCGCTAACGACGGGCCCGCGCATCGCCTTTTTCGAGGCGCTGGCGCAGCGGTTTGGGACCGATCCCGAACGGATGGAACGGGCAATCGCCGCCTGGCGCGCGAAACCGTCAGACGCAACGGCTGCCGAGGTGCACGCGGCCTCCGAACCCCGCCGGCAGGAGCTGTTTCGCAGGCTGAACCTTGCGCCAGGCGGAACGGTTGCGCTCGTGCGAATGCGCGAACAATTGATGGACACGCTCGATCGCCGGCACCAGGACTTTGCCGCCGTCGACGCCGATTTCATCCACCTGTTCTCGTCGTGGTTCAATCGCGGCTTTCTGGTTCTGCGACGCATCGACTGGTCGACGCCTGCAATCGTGCTAGAAAAGATCATCCGTTACGAGGCCGTACACGAGATCCGCGGTTGGGACGATTTGCGGCGCCGCATCGATCCGCCGGACCGCCGCTGCTTTGCGTTCTTCCACCCGGCGCTGGTCGACGACCCGCTGATCTTCGTCGAAGTCGCCGTCGAGCGCGATATTCCAGGCGCCATAGCGCCGATCCTTGCCAGCGGCCGGCAGCAATTCGTCGAACCCGACAAGGCGCGTATCGCCGTATTCTATTCGATCTCGAATTGCCAGCGCGGACTGTCCGGCGTGTCTTTCGGCAATTTCCTCATCAAGCAGGTTGTGGAGGAGATCCGCCGCGAGCTGCCAAAACTGACCAGCTTCGTCACGCTGTCGCCGGTCCCCGGGTTCGCGCGCTGGCTTGGCGGCGAATTGAAGGCTGAAAACTCGCAGGCAATCAGCGCAAGCGACCGCGTGGTGTTCGAACTGATGGAACGGCCGCATTGGTGGACCGATCCCGAAATCTTCGGCAAGCTGGAAGAGCCGCTGATGCGGGCCGCGGCATGGTATTTTCTACGCGCGCGCAACCAGCGCGGCACCCCGATCGACCCCGTGGCGCGTTTTCATTTGGGCAATGGCGCGCGGCTTGAGCGGATAAACTGGCTAGCCGACACCTCCGATCGCGCGATCACGCAAGGGCACGGGCTGATGGTGAACTACCTGTACGATCTGGATGATATCGAGAAGAATCACGAAGCCTATGCCGAAGGACGCACGGTCGTCGCGTCCAGCGCGGTGCAGCGCCTGCTGCGGCCGCCGCTCGAACTGGTCCCGATTGCCGGTTAGGATTTTCCGTAAACTGGAACGATCGCGCCACGCGTGACGCGGTTGTCGGGCGAAGCGAGAAAAGCGATCGTCGCCGCGACCTCTTCAACCTTCGGCCACGTATCGAAATTCGCTTTCGGCATTGCCTTGCGATTGGCAGCCGTATCCATGATCGAAGGTGCGACGGCGTTCACCAAAATGCCGTCCTTGGCGACCTCCTCGGCAAGCGCCACGGTCAGGGCGGCGACGCCGGTTTTCGCCGCGGTGTAGGCGGCCATGCCCGCACCGGAGCGCCATTCCAGTGCCGGGCGCGCCGCGACATTGACAATGCGCCCGCCCTGACCGGCCGCCAACATCGCCTGAATGGCCGCGCGGCAACAGATGAAGCACGAGACGAAGTTATTATCGATCTGCGTCATCAGCGCCTGCTTGTCGGTCTCTGCTACTTTTCCTGCGGCAAAGCCGCCGGCCAGATGAATCGAGACCCACAACGGCGCCGACGATTTCGCGTAGACCTTCGCAACATCACCTTCATCGGAAAGATCCGATATTTTGAGCAGCGTAACCTGCTTCTGATCGTTGTAAGGAAAACGCTGTGCTTCGGTTTCGTGCACATACGGCACAGTGCAGGTTGCGCCGGAAGCGACGAGCGTTTTCACGACCGCGGTGCCCAGCGCTCCGGTGCCGCCCGTCACAACCACATGGCGTCCCGACAGATCCATGCTCATCCGCGTCCGCGCTTGACCCGAGTCGGCAGCACCTGAAATTCGATCCAGTTGGCGATTTCGCCGACGCGCAGCTTCTTGTCCAAAACGTTTTTGCTGATGCCGTGTCGCCAGGCGAGCCGCTTGCAGCCAGGGTCGCGGTCAAGCATGTCGAGATCCTGCGCGAAGGTCTTGATGTCGGCCTTGTCGGCGAAGAAGCCTTCGTCAATCAGTCGCGGACCAATGCGGCGCACGATTGCTGCGATCTCGCGCAGTGGATATTCCGGATGATATTGCACGGCCCAGGCGGTCGAACCATTGGTACGGATTTCCGCGCTTTGCACGTCCGACACTTCATTTGTGGCCAGCACCGTGGTGCCGGGGGCGAGACTCTCGACCTCGTCGAGGTGCACAGTCGGCGCATTGAAAACGTCGGGCTTGCCGGCATACATGGGATGTTTGCGGCCCGCTTCGATCAGACGGATCCTGCGGCCGAAACCGAGCTCGCGCCCTTTCGGATTTTTGCGGACGCTGCCGCCGGCTGCCGCAGTGATCACCTGCAGGCCCCAGCATGAGCCGAATAACGGCGTACCGGTTTTGAGCGCCGCGCGCACCAGCTCAATCTGGCGCGTCACCTCGAGGCCGCCATTGTAGATATGCAGGCTCGAACCCGTGATCGCGATGCCATCGTAGCCTTCCAGGGACGAACCCTCAGGTAGCAGCGCCGACGGCTCTCCCGGATAGCAGATATCGACCGACACCCCGGGAAGAAGCTCGCGCAACAGGTCCGAATAGCCCTTGCTCGCCGCAGTGCCGCCTGCCGCGACATGCTCAGCCGTTGTCTGAGGTGAATTGCCTTCGATGACGAGCAGGCGGGGCGAGGGCATAGGCTCTCGTTCAGGTTCCTTGGCAGGCACAAAGTACAGGCGCCACTGCAGTCGATATGGCCGTCTCGCGCTTATTTTGCAACGTCTATGAATTTTGTGGCTCAAATTAGAAGTTAACGTGCTCTGTCCTTGAGTGTGCCGCCCGAGCCGATCATTCTGCGGCATAAAGAGAATCATCAGGCATGGCTGAATTCGACCTCGCCATTATCGGCGGCGGCATCAACGGAACGGCGCTCGCCCGCGACGCAGCTGGTCGGGGCATAAGCGTGCTGCTCGTCGAGATGAACGATCTCGGTTCGGGCACCTCCTCGGCATCAAGCAAATTGATCCATGGCGGGTTGCGCTACCTCGAGCACGGGGCGTTCCGCCTCGTTCGCGAAGCGCTGAACGAACGAGAAGTGCTCTTGCGCATGGCGCCACATCTGGTGCGGCCGATGCGCTTCATGTTGCCGCCGATGCCCGGCCTGCGTTCGGCGCTTTTGCTGCGCTTCGGACTTATCCTGTACGACCTGCTCGGCGCGCGGAAGCTGTTGCCGTCTTCGCGCACGGTCGATCTCACCCATCACGCAGTCGGTCAGCCGCTGAAACGCACATTTCGGTATGGCTTCGAGTATTCGGACTGTTGGGTCGATGATTCCCGCCTTGTTGTACTTACTGCGCTCGATGCCGCCGAGCGTGGTGCCGTGATTCGTACTCGCACCCGCTGCGCGCGGGCTGAGCGGAGAGACGAATGGGAGCTGGTGTTGAATGCCCGCGGACGGCGCGAGGTGAAAACCGCTCGCGTCCTCGTCAATGCGGCGGGGCCATGGATTGGCCCCGTGGCGGATACCGTGATCCGCGAGCCTTTGCCGAAGGCAGTACGGCTGATCAAGGGTAGTCACATCGTCGTCCGCCGGCACTTTGAACACGAGTATGGCTACTTGCTGCAGGCACAAGACAGACGCATTGTATTCGTCCTGCCTTTTGCACGCGAGTTCGCGCTGGTCGGGACAACCGATGAAAACTTTGTCGGAGATCCGAATTCGGTCGCGCCCGAGCCATCTGAAATTGCTTACCTTTGCAAGGTGGTGAATCAGTATTTCCGCGACAAGGTTACGCCGGACGAATTGGTATGGTCGTTTTCCGGCGTGCGTGCGCTTTATGACGATCATGCCGACAGGCCGGAGGATGTCACGCGCGATTACGAACTCGTCCTCGATCAGCGCAACGGTGCGCCGTTGCTCACCATCTACGGGGGCAAGATTACCACCCACCGCAAGCTGGCCGAGGCTGCGCTGGCCCGCATCGGACATTTCTTTGGAGCGCGTCCGCGCTGGACAGCGGGCTCAAAACTGCCCGGGGGTGAATTCGATCCGGAACAATTCGATGCCGAGGTAGCGAAGACGATGGCGCGATGGCCATTTTTACCGGCGGCGCACGCGCAGCGACTGGTGCAGGCCTATGGCCGTCGTGCTGAGCGGTTTCTGACTGAGGCAAAAAGCGCGGACGATCTAGGACCGCGTTTTGTCGACGATCTAACCGCAGCGGAGGTCCGCTACCTCGTGGAAAACGAATGGGCGCAAAACGCCGACGACGTCCTCTGGCGCCGGAGCAAGATCGGATTGAAGGCCACAGCTGAGGACAGAAAGGCACTCGACCAATTCATCTCGTCATTGCTTTCGTCCAGCCGGTAACTTGGGGAAAAACCGTTGCCGACCGTCCTTATTGCCATTGATCAGGGAACCACCTCGACGCGGGCAATTGCTTTCGACGCAGCGCTGCGACCGCTTGCCACGGCACAAAAGGAATTGCCGCAGATCTATCCCGCGCCAGGTCATGTTGAGCACGATCCGGAAGAAATCTGGAGCGTAGTGGTTGCGACGGTGCGGGCGATCATGGCGCAGGCGCGCGCGAGCGCCAGCGACGTCGCCGGGCTGGGCATTACCAATCAGCGCGAAACTGCGGTCATCTGGGACCGCGAAACCGGCAAGCCCGTTCACAATGCGATCGTCTGGCAGGATCGGCGCACCGCCGATTATTGCGAGTCGCTCCGGCGCGCCGGCCATGAGGACGAAATTTCAAGGAAAACCGGACTGCTGCTCGATCCGTATTTTTCCGCGACCAAGATCGCCTGGCTGCTCGACCACGTCGGCGGCGCGCGCACACGCGCGGAACACGGCAAGCTCGCCTTCGGCACGATCGATTCCTTCATTCTTTGGCGCCTCACCGGCGGGAAGGCGCATCTCACAGACGCCACTAACGCTGCGCGCACATTGTTGTTCGACATTGGCAGGGCGGAGTGGGACGGCGACCTTTGCCGCCTGTTCAACGTTCCGCAGGCGCTGCTTCCGGATGTGCGGGACTGTGCCGGCGCATTCGGGGAGACGGTCCCCGACCTGTTCGGTTCGGCGATTCCCATTCTGGGTATCGCGGGCGACCAGCAGGCGGCGACCATCGGCCAAGGCTGCTTCCGGCCCGGCATGCTGAAATCGACCTATGGGACCGGCTGTTTCGCGCTGCTCAACACCGGCGACGAGCGGATTCGGTCACGCAGACGGTTGCTCACGACGATCGCCTATCAGCTTGAGGGCAAGCGCACTTATGCGCTGGAAGGAGCCATCTTTGTTGCAGGCGCCGCCGTGCAATGGCTGCGCGATGAATTGAAGCTTGTTGCTGCAGCGCCCGAGGTTGGGCCCCTGGCGCAGCGCGCCGATCCTGCGGAGCAGGTCTATCTGGTGCCGGCGTTTGTCGGACTCGGTGCTCCCTATTGGGACGCCCAAGCGCGGGCTGCGATCTTCGGTCTGACGCGAAATTCCGGTCCGGCGGAGCTTGCCCGGGCAGCGCTTGAGGCGGTGGGATATCAGACACGCGACCTGCTCGAGGCCATGCATGCAGATTGGCCGGCATCGAAAACGTCTGCCACCGTGCTGCGCGTCGATGGCGGCATGACCGCAAGCGATTTCACCATGCAGTTCCTGGCAGATATCCTCGCAAGTCCCGTCGATCGGCCGAATGTGATGGAAACAACGGCACTGGGCGCGGCGTATCTCGCAGGACGGGCTGCCGGCGTTTCTCCGGATCTCGATGGTTTCGCCGCGCAATGGCAACTCGATCGACGTTTCGAGCCGCGCATGGAAGCAAGCGTCAGGGAGCATAAATATTCCGGATGGAAAGACGCGGTGCAGCGCACGCTGACCGCGCCCGCAAAGTAGTTCCAATATTAAAAGATGCCGGGTTGACCTGTCGGCGCGCCCCGCTAGCGTGCGGGCGCGAAATGAGGAATCGATGGCGGACGGTGAAGCTGCAAAGACAAGCGCCGAAACACAGCCACTCGTGCGCTTTGATGCGGTCAGCAAACATTTTGGTGCGGTTACCGCAGTTGAGGCCCTTACGCTCGACATAGCGCAAGGCGAATTTTTCGCGCTGCTCGGCCCGTCCGGGTGCGGCAAGACCACGCTGTTGCGCATGCTTGCGGGCTTCGAGACGCCGACCGAAGGCCGCATATTGCTGGATGGTGAAAATATCGTCGCTGTGGCACCGCATCGGCGGCCGGTGAACATGATGTTCCAGAATTATGCGTTGTTTCCGCACCTCACGGTGGAAGGCAACATTGGCTTCGGCTTGCGCCAGGAGAAGGCAAGCCGTACCGAAATCGCGGAGCGCGTCGCGGAAATGCTGGCGCTCGTCCGACTCGAAGGTTTCGGCGGTCGGCGCATCGACCAGCTTTCAGGAGGTCAGCGTCAGCGGGTCGCGCTCGCGCGGTCGCTGATCAAGCATCCGCGCGTTCTTCTGCTCGACGAGCCGTTGGCCGCGCTCGACAAGAAACTGCGCGCCGAGACGCAGTTCGAGCTCATGGAGTTGCAGCGCAAGCTTGGCACAACGTTCGTCATCGTCACCCACGACCAGGAAGAGGCGATGATTGTGGCCGACCGGATCGCCGTCATGAATCATGGCCGGCTGATACAGGTCGCGCCGCCGGCCGAGATTTATGAACGGCCACGCTCGCGTTGGGTCGCCGGGTTCATCGGCGAGGTGAACCTGATCGAGGGGAAGATGAACGCGGGCGGAAGTATCGACAGCGCGTTGGGCCAGTTAAGGATCGCGGCGGCGGACAAGCCAAGGGCCGGCGATCCCATCTCGCTGGCATTGCGGCCCGAAAAAATCAGCTTGAGTGACGACCGCCCGAACGAAAGGCTCAATGCACTGCGCGGTACTGTGTTCGAAGTCGGGTACCGTGGCGACATGTCTGTCTACAAGCTGCGGCTTGCCGACCGTTCGGTCATGAAAGTTGCGGTTGCCAACACAGGTGCGGCCGGCAAGACCGAGTTCGCAGTCAATGACCTGGTCTGGGTGTCGTGGCCGACTGCAGCCGGCGTGATCTTGGTGGAGTAGCGATGGCGATGGAGCCCACGCAAATCCGTAACTCACGCGCGATCGTACTGCTGCCCTATTTGTGGCTTGTCGCCTTTTTTCTCGTGCCGTTCCTCATAGTGCTCAAAATCAGCCTCTCGCAAACCGCGCTTTCGCAGCCCCCTTATGTGCCCGTTTTTGACATTTCCGCTGGTTGGACGGGCCTGATCGAATTTGTCAACGAACTCTCGACTGATTCATTTCGTCTCCTGTATTCAGACACGATCTATCTGCTGTCGTATCTCAAGAGCCTGCAGGTCGCCTGCATCTCGACCATTATCCTGCTGGCGATCGGCTATCCCTTTGCATATGGCATCGCGCGTTCTCCCCGAGGCGTTCAGCCGCTTCTGGTAATGGCCGTAGTGCTCCCGTTCTGGACGTCGTTTCTGATACGCGTCTATGCCTGGATCAATATTCTGCAGCGCGATGGCTTGCTGAACGATGTGCTGATGAAACTGCACATCGTCGACGCGCCGATGACCTGGCTATCATCCGACAGTGCGATCTATATCGGCATGGTCTATTCTTATTTGCCGTTCATGGTGCTCCCCCTCTACGCCACGCTGGAGAAGATGGACGAGAGCCTGCTGGAGGCCGCCGCCGACCTCGGCTGCCCCCGATGGAAATCGTTTTGGCTCGTCACCGTGCCGTTGTCGATGCGGGGAGCGGCTGCCGGTGCGCTGCTTTGCTTCATTCCCATTATCGGCGAATTCGTCATACCGGATCTGCTTGGCGGATCGGAGACACTGATGATCGGGCAAACGTTGTGGACCGAATTCTTTTCCAATCGCGATTGGCCGGTTGCTTCTGCCATCGCGGTGACACTGCTGGTGCTTTTGCTCGTGCCGATCCTTTTTTACGAGCGTCTTCAGCAGGGGTCCCTGGAAGGAGGCCGCTGATGAAGCGTGGGGCTTCGCTCTTCAACGTCGTTGCGGTCGCGTTCGGTCTCGCATTCCTTTATTTGCCGATCGCCATTCTTGTCATCTATTCGTTTAATGCCTCGCGGCTGGTCACCGTCTGGGGCGGCTGGTCGCTCGTCTGGTACCGCGAGCTGCTGCACGACACGGCCATCCAGCAGGCCGCCTGGATCAGTGTGCGAGTCGCTGCGCTATCGGCTACAGCCGCAACAGTGTTCGGGACGCTCGCCGCCATCGCGCTGACTCGCCTGGGCTCGTTTCGTGGCCGCATGCTGTTTTCCGGCATGGTCTACGCCCCGCTGGTCATGCCGGAAGTGATCACTGGTCTTTCGCTGCTGCTGCTTTTTGTGGCGATCAGCGTTGACCGCGGATTTTGGACCGTGGTCATTGCTCACACCACCCTGACGATGTGCTTCGTGACCGTGATCGTGCAGTCACGGCTGGTCAATTTTGATCGCAGCCTCGAGGAAGCGGCGATGGATCTCGGATGTCCGCCATTCAGGACGTTCCTGACCATTACCCTGCCGCTGATTGCGCCGGCGATTGCCGCCGGTTGGATGCTGGCTTTCTCGTTGTCGTTGGACGATCTGGTGATCGCGAGCTTCACCACCGGGCCGGGCGCAACGACGCTGCCCATCCGCATCTATTCGGAAGTCCGGTTGGGGGTGAAGCCGGAAATCAATGCCGTTTGCACGATCATGATCGCGGTCGTCGCGGTCGGCACCATAGTATCGTCACTGATAGCCAAAAGGGGTGCCGCGCGGCGCCAGCGCGCGGCACTGGGTGCCCAGCTCTGACGGCGTGGCCTGTATCAGTTGCTGCTGCTCTTTTCCGGCGGGTGGAACAGGACGGTCTACCAGCCGCTTCGCGCCAGCCGCGCGGGGGCGGGTGATCGTCTCCGGTAGAATGATAGTCGAAAGAGCCGACCGCGTGGTGGCTGTTATTCCGGCTTTCCCGCCGCCGGCTGAGTGGATGACTGGCCGGCAGCCGGAACAGTGCCGGAGGCTGCGGCACCGCCCGTCAGCCGTTCAATAGCCGATCGCACGGACTCACGCGTGCTGCGATCGCGCACTGCGTTGAGGAGCGGTGCGGCCGCCCCCGAGCGCCGGATTAGAGATTCCGGGTCAGGAAGCATGATCGGGTCGTCCCACGAGCCTTGCACGATGAATGGCAGCTCAAAGGGTGCCGCGCCCGGCTTCGGAGGCGCCACAAGCGCGGCCGTGCCCTTTAGATCCAGCTCGCGTGCCGGGATCGAGGCCGAGCCCACGAGCCCGAGCACAACTGTAGCACCCTCGACCTTCACGTCTTCGGCCGTAACTGTACCTTGGTTGATCTTCAAAGCGACGGTGATCTTGTCATAGGGCGTACGTCCGCTGCGGAATTCGCCGCCACCGGAAAGTGGCCGCCGTTCCAGCCTACGGAGCAACTGTTCGACATTGAGTCCCGCGAGCGCGCCGTTAGTCCCGGTCAATGTGGCTGTGCCGCTCAAGGTCTGCGTCACCGCCAGTATGCTGTCGCCCGTACCTTCAACGGCGAGCTGGATATTCCCTTTTCCTTCGAGCCGGCGCAGTCCGAACAATTGGCCGAGGCAGCTTTCGAGGTCGACGTCGGTAAACTGCAACTGCGATTTGACGTCGACACTCTGTTCGGAATTGGCGAGTGCGAGAGAGCCTTTGATGACTCCGTTATAAGCCTGGGCCTCTCCGATCGTGATCACCAGGTGTCCGCCACGCAGGTTTGCTGCAACGGCAGTGCGTCCAAGCTTGGCAGTGGAGACGGTGACGTTGGCAGCCGACAGGCGCAAGTCGATATCGAGCCCCGCGAGCCCATCAAGCGTGATGCGGCCATTATTCCATGCGCGTTCATTCGTGGTGAGAAGCCGGACAGTCGAAATATAGGGCGTCAGGTCGAGCGCGTCGGCGGCAAGCGTACCCTGCAGGATCTTTCGTCCATCGCCCGCGAATGTAAGCACGCCTTCGGCGGCATTGCCGTCGAGCTCTACATTGACGCTGGACAAACTGATGCTGCCGCCAACAACATTCGTTCGTGCCTTGATGGCGAACCGGCCGAAGCCGCCGCCGGGTAAAGGCTTTTGTCCCGTCCACACTAATGCGCTGCGCAGCGAGGCGGCATCTGCCGCAAGCGTGCCCTCGATCTTCAGGGTTGGCTTGATGCTGATGGCGCCTTCGAACGCAGCCTTCATCGGCTCGCCGGAGACGCGAAGTCTCAAGCCGCTGCGGCTGCCGGCGAGCGCAGAGGCGAAATCGGCAAGTGTCAGGCTCGCATCCATTGGCGCGTCGTGCCAGACGAAGCGCCCGGTGGCCCCGAAACTCTTTGAGATTGACGGCCAGGCCAGCGAGAATTCCACCCCGTACAATGTTTCGTTGAGTTGCCGAGCTTCGTCCCGGATTACGACCGTGCCGCCGTTGATCCGCATCTCTGAAAACGCAGTAAGCCGATGCGCGGTCGTTTGGCTGCGTGTGAGTGCTTCAATCAGAGCCGACCAATTGGACTGACCATTGGGCTGGAAATCGATCGCGATTCTTGGATTTTCCAGAGCGACATCCGCAATCTCGACACGCCCGATCAGCAGTGGGAAAAAGCGCAGGCGCGCCGTCAGACGTTCCGCGCTCAGCGCGGGTTCTTTGGCATCGCCAAGCACAACGTCCGCAAAGTTGACACTGCCTGTGGGAAACAGGGAAACGCTGGCCTTGCCGCGCAAAACCGGCTCAAGGCCGGTGACTTCGCGGATCTCTGCCAGAACCTGTTGCCGCACCGCATCGGCCGATACCAGGTAACCAGCGGTCGTGAGCACGGCGAGGCCGCCCGCAATCACCGCGAGCAGGATAAATCCCAAGCGCTTCAAGCCGTTAGCCGTTGTCAAAGGAGGTTCCGGTTGTGTTCGGCGTCGATGCCGACCGACTATAGCATCGGCCCCGCTCCGGCAAACTTTGGCGGGGCTCTGTGACCCTTTCAAGGCTGGAGGTTCAGTGGGTTAAGATTGCTGTGCATATGGCGGTCGGACGGGCGAACCCCCGCGATTTCCGCAATCATTTTCTTAATGATCGCCTCGCCGAACGCGCTGAAGTCCTTGGCTTCAAGCACAAAGCTGCCGGGCCCCCCGATTACATTGTCGCGATAGTATTTCTGCAGCCCGCCTGGTGGATTTGTGTGCTCGGGGTTCCATGGCAGCGGAGTTTCGCTCAGGATCGCCAGCCCGTTGATGTTGATGCCTAATGCCACTGCCTCATCGCGCGCGTGTGTGACGTCACGGCCGGAGTTGTTTGTGCCGTCACCCGATACATCGATGGTGCGACGTCCTGCTTCAAAGGGGGCGCGAGCAAGCTGCGCTACAGCTGCATCGATGCCTCCGCTGATCGACGTGCGATCGGCGTAAGAGCGTGGCGATTCAAGTAGCCGGTCGCCGAACGCCTGAGCGGTCGCCTGGCCATCGATCATCGTCCAGTCGATTACAACCTTCTGGTTTCCAAAGCCCGACCATTCCAGAAACAATACGCCGATACGGCCCTGCCGTCCCGACCGTATGGCCTCGAGGACGCGAGGATTGGCGAGAGCCGCCGCGTAACCTTCGCGTTGCAACTGGAATTTCTGGCTGTCGATACTGCGCGAGACATCAGCCGCCAGGACCAGAAGAAGATCGACGGACTGCGCTGCGCGTGTCGGCGAAGCGCCGAACGCTGCAAGAACAACCGCCAGCGTGACCGATATGCGGCGAAACAGTCGGCTCATAACGAGGAGCCTAGCCGATTTCGGAATTACTGCGCCAGCATCCGTGTGCTTGGGAATGCGATCTCGACCAACGTTCCATCACCGACCTCGCTCGCAATGCGCAGACAAGCGTGATTGGCCTCGACCAGGGCTTTTGTAATCGGTAGGCCAAGACCGGTTCCGCCGGGCCCCCAATGCATGGCTGAAGCGGGCTGACCGAAGGGCTGGAGAGCGGTCTGCAAATCCTTCTCGCTTATACCGGAACCGGTATCGCGGACACGCAGCACGACCTCCTGCTCGTCGGTCAACGCCGTTGAGACGATGACCTGTCCTCCGGCGCCCGTGAACTTGATGGAGTTGGACAAGAGATTTAGTGCAATCTGACGCATGGAGCGGGCATCAGCGATAACCTGCGGGAGGCTGGCGGAGAGCGCCGTACGAATGATGACCCGTTGGCGATTTGCCTGGTGCTGCATGATCGCGACGGATTGCTGGATCAGATCGTTCAAATTGACGCTTGTGAAGGCGAGCTCGAGTTTACCGGCTTCAATTTTCGACAGGTCCACGAGGTCGTTGAGGAGCGAGATCAGGTGGCCACCGGATGCATGAATATCCTTCAGGTACTGCCGATATCGCTCATTGCCGATCGGGCCGAAGCGCTCGCTCATCATCACCTCGGAAAAGCCGATGATAGCATTCAGCGGCGTGCGAATTTCGTGGCTGATCTTTGCGATGAACTCAGATTTGGCAATCGAAGCTTTCTCAGCGGCCTGTTTTGCGCTCGTCAGCTCCTCCGCAGTAAGCTTCCACGCGGTAAGGTCACGCAACACCGCGCACAGCTTTTCGCCTCCTTCGATGCGACCAATAGTGATGTATAGCGGAACCAAACCGCCCTGGCGGACGCGCCCGATCGCTTCGTAACCGGCATCGAGGACATCGGCGCCTGTGCTGTGGGCGATCCGGTCCAGATGCTGTGCCGCGGAGCGTCGGGTTTCCGGCGCCAGCAGATCGCCGAGCGAATGCTCGGTTAGATCGGAATACCCGAACAAAGCCTCGGCGCTGCGATTGGCGGAAAGTATGCGACCGGTTCGATCGATCACCAGCACGCCGTCCGTGGCAGTATCTAGGATTGCCCTGAGCTCGCGATTCTCTTCCTCGGTCCGGGGCGACGAGACGTTCGCCGAAGTTTCGTTCACATCGTTCACGCCCGCGCGCGTGTCGATCATCAGCACGAGCGCGCTGTCGTTGTTCCATGTTGCGCTGAACAAACGTCCCTCAACCGGCTTTTGCTTGCCGCTGACCGTGGCAATCGTGAGGGACTTCCCGGCGTTTTTCTTGTCCGAAGTTCTGGCCTTGCTTTCGATGAAAAGACTGTCGAGGCCGCCGGCCTCATTCAGGGCTTCCAGGGTGTGATAACCGGTCCAATCGAGGAAGGCGCGATTGGCATACATCAAAGTGTTCAGCCGATAGATCAGGATGCCGACCGGCAGACGATCGAGAATTGGCCGCGCGTCCTGAGCGTCGGAGGCTATTTTCAGCGGCTGCCGAACAGGCTGACTGATCGGGACATCCGGTTCGGAGCCGAAGTCGTCCGAAACAGGCGCGCGGGCCGCGGCTGACGTTCTCTTCAAGCGTTCGCTCAGCTCGCGGGCGAGCTCCTGAAATGCGCTTCGCTCGCGTGGATCCAATCTTGGTTCCTCCGAACGCGGCTCTGGAGCCGGATGGAAGGGAAGGACTTTGGATGTAGCCTCGATTGGCGGTGGTGTATCCGCAGAGGGCTCAGGCATGCGCCGCTGCCGTATCTGCTGCATCCGGTCTAGATCGCGACAAATGCCGAAACCGCGGAAACCCTTGAATTGCCGGTCTCTGTCGAAAACAGGCAAACCTGACATTTCAACGGGCAGGCGCTCGTCGGCATCATCCACTGGCCACATGAGGACGATGCCGCTGAATGTCTCGCGTGCTTCGATCGCGTTTGCGATTTGCCCCTGTGGATCGACATTCAGGGCTTGCGCAATGTCAGGCCAGCGGCGACCGAAAACACCCGCTGTGTTCGGCCCCAGCAGATCGGCGAATTCCTGATTTACGACGCTGAAGTGCGTATCGGCATCAGTTTGCCAAACAAAGCGGAAGGGAAAATGGTGCGGGTGCACTGCCGATGCCGGAAAATTCGGTTTTGGTGAAGATGCAATTGCCGTTGTGTGCTCGCGCGAACCGATGCCCGAACACACGATAGATTCGGTGAAGACGACAAGCAACGCGAAAGTCCGCCCCGCTCCAAGCCTAAGAACCTCGATGGGGCCGGCCCTAATGCTGCCTTCTGCGCTGCCATGGAGGCTTGCCTCGCGCGCGAGCTTTTCGGCGCCAAGCGCCAGGATGTCGCGCCGGGTGCCGAGCAGTATTTTTGCGGCGTGCTGCTCCTCGATCAGTTCGCCGTCAGCAGTAAACATCGCCGATGGTTGGGCGAGGTCCTGAAGCAAACAGCGTGCCTGATCAGGCAATGCAAGGTCGCGGCCAGCACGCTCTGTTGAGATGACGAGTGTCGCCGCACTGTTGTCTGCCAACGTGACGCGTGAGCATAGACATACCAGCACAGCCCCGGTGTGGGCGCCAAAGCCGTGCAAACGCTCCAGCCGCGGTGCCTCTGCACGCGGCAATGTCCCTGATAGACGTCTGACCTGTGCGGCCGCAGAATGGTCGGAATCGAAGCGCATGGCCGCAAGCACGCCGGGCGACCCAGCTCCGAAAATCGACCCGCCCGTCGGATTGGCCCACAGAATTTGGCTTCCATCTTCGCGCCACAGCCAGGCCGGCGCCGGACTAAGAGCGTGTGCAGCCAAACGTGGATCGCGAAGATGGGCGAGCTGCATGTCGGTCTGGTCGTCATCTCGGCGCGGAAACGTCCGCTGATAAGGCCCTCTTAGGGCCGCCGAGGTGCGGCGTCCACGGCACGCGAAACGCTGGCAGACCGCATGCGCAAATAACGTTAATGCAGCCCATTTTCCGTGGCTGGCACGTGTGGCGCGCAAACCTAGATAGAGTTTAGGTCTACGGCTGGGCAGCCGGTGGGACATGCAGGAGGATGTCATGGCAAAGGAAGGAACCCCACGGTTCGAAATTCCGGCGGATATGCGGGCGGTGGCGGAAAAAAGCGTCGAGCAGGCCAGGCAGGCTTTCGATATTTTCATTTCAGCGGCGCAACACGCCGTCAGCACAGCGGAAAACCAGGCGGCCAGCGTGCAAGCCGGCGCTAAGGACGTTGGCGAACTGGCGATCGGATTCGCGGAGCGAAACATCGCGTCCTCTTTCGAATTCGCGCAACGGCTTTTGCAGGCCAAAGATCCCAAGGACGTGATGGCGCTGCATGCGGACTACGTGAACTCCCAGATCGCGGCTCTTACGGAACAGGGCAAGGAAGTTGGCGAACGGCTGGCCAAGATGACCGGGCAGGGTTCCAAGCGCTGATCCCTTGCCTGCTGACAAGCGCGCCCTAGCGATGGGGCGGATCCCGCCCGAAACCCAGGGACACTGTCTTTTTGTGCATCGCAATATTTTTATTGCAATGCACCAAAAATGGGTGTATAAGCATCGGTCAAGTGGTCGCGGCGCGCAGGGTCAAGCACGGCGCGTGGCGACTCCCTAATTAGGGCCGATTTTTCCGAGGGCGGACGGTCCGATCTGGAATGCCCTCGCTACCAAAGGATGCTTTCTTATGCCTGAACCGACTACTTCCTCGGCTACAAAATCCAAGCCAAAGCCGGTCGCCGTGAGCACGCCAGCTTTCGAAATGCCGAAGTTTGAGATGCCCAAGTTCGAAATGCCGAAATTCGAGGTTCCGCCGGCCTTCCGCGAGTTCGCGGAAAAGGGCGTCGCTCAGGCCAAGGAAAATTACGAGAAGGTCAAGAGTGCTGCCGAGAAGGCAACCGACGTTCTTGAAGACACCTATTCGACGGCGTCCAAGGGCTGTGCGAGCTACAGCCTCAAAGTGATCGAGACGACGCGTGCAAACAGCGACGCTGCGTTCGACCTGCTCACCGAGGTGATGACTGCGAAGTCCTATTCCCAGGTGGTTGAACTTTACAGCGCCTATCTGCGCAAGCAATTCGATGCCTTCATCACGCAGGCAAAGGAACTGTCCGAGCATGCGCAGAAGGTGGCGACTGAAACTGCCGAACCGATCAAGGTCAGCATCAGTTCATTCAACAAGGCGGCCTGACGCCAGGCGTCGGCGCCTGCAGATAGTGGGTGCGAAGCCCGGGCAGAAATGCCCGGGCTTTCGTTTGCACCGAGGAAAAGCCGGGCCGCTTGCCAAAACGGCGGCCGGCACCTAGGTTCCGGCCGCTTGGATCGAGCATCCGGACGAAGCCGGTCGTGCAGGCGTAGCTCAGTTGGTTAGAGCGCTGGTCTGTGGAACCAGAGGTCGGTGGTTCAAGTCCACCCGCCTGTACCATTAAACATCGCTCAAAAGAAAAATGCCGGCGATTGTCGCCGGCATTTTTTATTGGCGTCGGTCTGTCGTTAGCGCCAGCTATATCGCCCGTTATAACGCTGAGGCGGCGGAACGTTGCGCGGCGGATAGGGGCGCGGGCCACCCTGTGGTCCGCCGAATATCCAGTCAAAGAAGTTGTTGCCGCCGCCATAGCTGTAGCCGCCGCCACCATACATCCCCACAGGCATGCGCACAGGCTTGGACGACGGATCCTTCGGTCGCTCGATTCCCATATCGGCTACCTTGCGCTCGCTGCTCTTGAGGATCGCGAACATCCTGGCGTCGCGCCCGTAGACATCGTCGCGCAGCTGCAGCTTGCCGGATTCATCCACGAAGGCGGTCTGATAGGTGAGGTGCACGGGGATGAATTTCGGGAAGTTGATATTGATCTCGTTCCCACCAAACATCGACTCAAGTCGCGCTTCGGTGTAGCGCTCCTTCGGCAACACGAGCGACAGCAGCTTTTCGCCATATGTCAGCGGATTCTGCACGCGCATGCAGCCGTGGCTGTAGGCCCGCTTCTCGCGCGAAAAGAGATGCTTGTCCGGCGTGTCGTGCTGATACACCAGGAACTTGTTCGGGAAATTGAAGCGGATGCGGCCGAGCGCGTTTCCGGCCCCGGGCGGCTGCGAAATATGGATCGTGCCATCCGGATCCTGCGTGAGCTTGAGACCAATGCGGTCGAGCGCTTGCGGATCTGCCTCCAAGGCCGGCAGGTATTCTTTCTCGATGATCGACGGCGGCACGTTCCAGGTCGGGTTGACCGTGATGAATTTCATTTCCGCGCTGACCATCGGCGTAGCCAGGTTCGGCTTACCCACCACGATCCGGGTGTGCCAGTAGACCTTGTCATTGTTGTAAAGCGTCAACGTATAGTCCGGCACGTTGACGATGACATGCGGATTGCCGAGATCGCGCGGTAGCCAGCGCCAGCGCTCCATGTTGACGATAATCGTTTCAACCGGGTCGCCAGACGCACGGCGCTCTTCCTTGCGCTCACCGTTGAGCGCGCGCACGGTGTTTGGTCCGAGGTCGCCGTCGACGTTGATGTCGCTTTCGGTCTGGAACGTTTTGACCGCGTCACGCACCGCGTCATCGTAGAGCGGATTGTCTTTGTCGCCCGGAATGTCGAGGCGCTTGCGCACCGCGACCACGCGCGCATCCTTCATGCCCGGACGCAAAATCTTGCCATCGGGCACGTGGACTCGCGGTTGCTCGGGCTTCGCCGCGATCTTGGTCTCGTGAGCGACCGGAGCCTTGCGCACTTCGGCGAGCTTGGCCTTCAGCGCCTTGAACCCCGCCTGTGGCGGATTGAAGCCGTCGAGGACCTTGGCTGCGTCATTGCCGTCGGCGAGCTTGGCCAAAACTTCCGCCGGGTCGGGTGCGGCGAGGTCATATTGGATATCCGGACCGACGCGGGTGAAGTGGATGCGACCGATCTGCGCATGACGCGCGAAGGTGAGTGTCGACGCAGTGAGCTTGAGCTCGGCCTCGGCTAGTGCGTCCGGACTGGCTGCTGACTTGAAGTCGGGCGTTGGATAGTCGGCCGGGTCGAGGCCAACAGTGTCAGCTTGGCCGAGGTACGCGATAGCGGCTTTGGTCCGTTCGTTGGCAATATTGTTACTCACCCACAGCGGCGCATAGTTGCGGCCACTGTAAAAGGCTTCGATGCCGGCGCGATCAGCCTTTCGGCTGACGAGGCGGTCGAACTGCCGCCCGGTGATCAATTCACGAAGCTTCTCGCCCACGGGGCTGTCAGGAGTTGGCGCGGCGGCGGCCGTGGACTTAGCCGGTTCGCTGGCGGGAGCTGCGGCGTCCTGCTTTGGCTCTTCCTTCGTGGCCTGCTTCGCCGGAGGCTGGATGTCCTTCGCCGTCAGAGGCGGAGGCAGCGACGTGTCCGGCACAGGCACTGCGGCCTGAGTTAGGCTTTCGGTTTGCTGCGCGGTAGCCGCGTGGCTGGACAGGGCCAGCACCAGAACGAGCGCCGTCGAGGCCAACAGGCGGTCAAATCGTGCACTTTTCACCACTTTATCTCCTAATGATGGAGGGCCAGGAAGCCACCTAATGTCATTCCATACTACTGATAGTGCGCACCCAGTTACGTTTTTCCCAATGGCTACGTCAAAACAGGAGGCAACTGTGGCTATTTTGCAAGATTACGCGATTCACGCGATTCACCGCACGTTTTAGCAAACAAGCAGGCGGAGCCGAAGGGAACAAATAGACAGGCGGGTGCTTCGTGGGCACTTTTCAGCAGTTATACCCAATAACACTTGCCTGCGGCGCCGTTATGGCGGCCAGCCATGACAAAGACGTGAAGGCTGCTATGAACCGCGAGGCCCTTGCAGCGTTTTCCCCCTGCGGTAATCTGACCGGGAACCGCTGGTTAGAATGCGGCTGAAAGGAAGCGCCATGGCCTGGACCACCCCGATTCTCGTCGAGTTTTGCATCGGACTTGAGATCAACGGCTATCTGCCGGCCGAGCTCTGATTTCCTGAGCCTGTCCCAACAACCCCGCTAAATGGGGCGCCTCACCGCCATTGTGCTTGGTTCGGCGGCGGGAGGCGCTTTTCCGCAATGGAACTGCCGGTGTCCGGTCTGCGCCTTGGCGTGGGCTCGCGATCCACGCGTCAAGCCGCGGATGCAAACTGGCCTCGCGGTTTCGGCCGGCGACGGCCATTGGACGCTGCTCAACGCCTCGCCTGATTTACCGGCACAGATCCGTGCGACATCCGCCCTCCACCCCCGCGACGGCTTGCGTGGTAGTCCAATTCACGCCGTCGTGTTGACGGGGGCGGAGATCGACCAGATTTCCGGGCTCTTGTCCCTGCGCGAAAGCACTCCATTTGCACTTTACGCCACGCCGGCCAGTCACGCGGCGGTAGCCGCCAATGCCATGTTTGGCGCGATGAGCTCGATGGCGCGCCATGCGGTCAATCCGGGCGAGCGCTTTACGCTCGCGGGCGGGATCGAAGCGACGCTGTTCATGGTGCCGGGCAAGGTTCCGCTGTACCTCGAAGGCGAAGCGCCGGAGCTCGATACCGAGAGCGCGGCCAACGTCGGCATCGAATTGCGGCGCGAGGGAGCAAGAATGGTATTCGTACCCGGAACAGCGACGGTCACCGAGCCAATGCGTGAGCGCTTTGCCGGCGCCGATGTCGTCCTGTTCGATGGTACGCTCTTTGCCGACGACGAAATGATCCGTACCGGGACCGGCCAAAAAACCGGCCGCCGCATGGGGCACATGCAAATCGACGGAGATGATGGCTCGCTACGCGCGCTGACGGGATTGTCGGCACGGCGTATCTTTATTCACATCAACAACACCAATCCGATCCTCGTCGATGGCTCTGCCGAACGGCGCAAGGTCGAGAACGCCGGCTGGCAGGTCGCTGAGGACGGCATGGAGATCGTGCTGTGAAGCTGCTGTCTCCGGACGAGCTTGAAGCCGCGCTGGGCGAGATTGGCGAAAGGCGCTATCACCGCCTGCACCCGTTTCATGCGCTGCTGCACGGCGGCAAATGCACCAGGGGTCAGGTGCAGGCGTGGGCACTCAACCGCTACTACTATCAGGCGATGATCCCGATCAAGGATGCGAGCCTGATTGCGCGTTGCGAGGATTCATCGATCCGCCGCCAGTGGCGCTCGCGTCTGGTCGACCATGATGGCGAGCAAGAGGGCGACGGCGGCATCGCGCGCTGGCTCAAGCTGACCGACGGCCTCGCGCTTGAACGCGGCTACGTCACGTCGTTGCGCGGTATACTGCCGGGCACGCGATTTGCGGTCGATGCCTATGTCCATTTCGTGCGCGAGAAGACCTTGCTTGAAGCCATCGCATCATCACTGACGGAGATGTTTTCGCCCGTCATCATCAGCGAACGCATGGCCGGAATGCTCGCGAACTATGACTTCATTACTCGCGAAACGCTGAGCTATTTCGACAAGCGGCCGCCGCAAGCGCAGCGCGATGCCGATTTCGCCCTGAACTTCGTCAAACGAAACGCCAGGACGCCGGAGCAACAACTAGCGGTCCTTGACGCGCTTGAGTTCAAATGCGGTGTGCTGTGGGCCATGCTGGATGCGCTGTATCATGCCTATGTGGCGCCCAAGCACGTTCCGAAAGGCGCGTTTGTGCCGGAGGATCAATGATGACGGAGCCGGTGATCCAGGTTTCGGACAGCGACCGCCCCAGGTTGCCGCGCGGCGTGCGGCTGACCCACAACGAGACGCAGGGCGGTTGGATCCTGCTGGCCCCGGAACGCGTCTTCAAAGCCGATGCAATCACCGCGGAGATACTCAAACGATGCACCGGTGAAACGACACTCCTTGAGATCGTGGACGATCTCGCCAGTACGTTCGCCGCCCCGCGCGAGCGCATTCATGCCGATGTCGTGAAGCTGCTGGGCGGCCTGGCGGAGAAGAAATTGTTGGAGTTGGGTTGAAGTGATGTGCAGCGTTCTTCCACCGTTCGTCCCCGTGAAAATGGGGACCGATCTGGATTCCCGCTTACGCGGGAATGAACGGGCAATGGACATGCCGTGACGAAAAACGGCCCCAGTGTGCCCGCGCCGCTCGGCCTGCTTGCCGAGCTCACGCATCGCTGTCCGCTCGGCTGTCCTTACTGCTCGAATCCGCTTGCGCTCGACAAGCGCAACGACGAGCTCGACACCGCGACGTGGGCGCGCGTTTTTGGCGAGGCGGCCGCGCTTGGCGTGCTGCAGGTGCATCTCTCCGGCGGGGAGCCGGCAGCGCGCCGCGATCTGCCCGACATCGTCAAGGCCGCGCGCGACGCCGCTCTTTACAGCAATCTCATTACGTCGGCCGTTGGCCTGACGCCGCAGACGCTCGCCGCGCTCGCCGCTACCGGGCTCGACCATGTGCAGATTTCGATTCAGGATAGCGACGAGGCGTCGGCCGACCACATCGCCGGCTACAAAGGCGCCTCCGCGCGCAAGCGCACCTTGGCCAGGGAAGTTGTGCGTCTGGGGTTGCCCCTCACCATCAACATGGTGGTGCACCGCGCCAATATTGCACGCATCGAAACGATGGTGGAACTAGCGCTGTCGCTTGGCGCGAGCCGCGTGGAAATCGCGCATGTGCAGTATTACGGCTGGGCCTTGAAAAATCGCGCGGCTTTGATGCCCACGCGCGACCAGGTGGACGACGCCGTGCGCACGGTGGAGACGCTGCGCGAAAGGCATCGTGGACAGATCGTCATCGATGCGGTGGTGCCGGACTACTATGCCCGCTTTCCCAAGCCATGCGTCGGCGGCTGGGGTCGCCGCTCGCTCAACATCACGCCGGCAGGCCGCGTGCTTCCGTGTCACGCCGCCGAAGTCATTCCCGGCCTTGAATTCTGGAACGTGCGCGAGCATTCGCTCGCCGACATCTGGCGTGCCTCGCCGGCGTTTATGGCTTTCCGCGGCACGGACTGGATGCAGGAGCCCTGCAAATCCTGTCCTCGGCGCGAACAGGATTTCGGCGGATGCCGCTGCCAGGCTTTCATGCTAACGGGCGATGCGCGCGCCACCGATCCGGTTTGTCATCTGTCACCGGAGCACGCCATCGTCGCGCAGGCGGCGGCTGAGCGGGCGGACGAGGCGTACGACTACCGATGTCTGCAATCTGCGGAATTGTCGATCCCGATTGCAAAAGAAAATTGAAAGGTAGAGACTTGTCGCCCAGGAGGAGCGCTCCGGGGCTGTTCTGAATGGGACCTCGCGAGACAAGCGCCTCCACGTAAGGGAGGAATTCGATGGGTCCGTGTCTCACGGCACAACGTTCTATTTTGCTTGCCGGCATCGCTGGCTTCCTGATAGCCGCCCCGGCTTTTGCCCAACAACCACCGGCATCTCCGCCCGCGGCCACGCCGCCGGCGGCGACACCTGCGGCACCACAGGCTTTGCCACCCGGCTCGCCTTTGATAGGCCGCCCTGAGGGAAATCCCAATGCCGCCAAGCTTGCGCCGATCGCTCCGCCGCCGATTCCGGCTGCTGCCGACAAGCTGCCGACTGCCAAGCTCAAGCTGCCCCCTGGCTTCAATATCGAGGTCTATGCCAGCGGTATTGCGAATACACGTTCGCTGCGTGTTGGCGACAAAGGCACTGTGTTCGTCGGCACCCGCTTGGGCAACAAGGTCACTGCCATCGTCAAGCAGGACGGCAAGACCGAGACCAAGACGATCGCGGAAGGGCTCTATCGCCCCAACGGTCTCGCATATCACAAGGGCACGCTCTACATCGCCGAGCTCTCGCAAATCTCCAAGATCGAGAACATCGAGAACGTGCTCAACAATCCGCCAAAGCCGACGGTGATCTACAAGGATTTGCCGAAGGACGAAGCGCACGGCTGGAAGTTCATTGCCATCGGACCTGACGAGAAGCTTTACCTTGAGGTAGGCCAGCCGGGAAACAATGTGCTGAACAGCGATGCGCACGGCCAAATCCGCCGTATCAATCTCGATGGCAGCGGCGCGGAAGTGGTCGCGAGGGGCGTGCGTCATTCGGTTGGATTCGACTGGAATCCGGTGAACAAGCAGCTCTATTTCTCCGACAATTCCCGCGATTGGCTGTCCGAGGATGTGCCGGAGGACGAGCTCAATCGAGTCACCAAGGTAGGCCAGCATTTCGGCGCGCCGTTTTGCTACCAGGGCAATTTCCCAGATCCTGAATTCGGCTGGGGGCGCTCGTGCAAGGAGTTCGAACCACCGGTCATGTTGACCGGGCCGCACTCGGCCGGCCTCGGTATGCGCTTCTACACAGGGAAAATGTTCCCGGCGAAATACAAGAACGCCATATTTCTGGCGCGCCATGGGTCATGGAATCGGTCGGTGAAATTCGGCGGCGACGTCATTGCCATCTTCCTCAACAAGGATGGCACGGTGAAATCGTCGGAACCTTTCATCACCGGCTTCATTGAAAACAACAACTACATCGGCCGTCCGGTCGACATGGAAATCATGGCGGACGGCTCCATGCTGCTGTCGGATGATTGGAATGGCGCGATCTACCGGATCAGCTATGGCAAGGCGCCGCGTGTTGCCGGCCGGTAACTTGAACGTGCGGCCGGGAGCTCCCAGCTCCCGGCCGGTTCGCGAATACGGAAAATCATGTCGATTTTAGTTTTTCCCCGCTGCATCTTCGCAGCGACAGCGCTTTTTTTTGCAGCTAATCAACCGCTGTTCGCGGATACGTTCGCGGAACGCGTCGCGCCCTGCCTCGCCTGCCACGGCGAGAAAGGCCATTCGGAGCAGCCGGTCGTACCTTCGCTCGGCGGACAACCGGCGCCATATTTACTAATCCAGCTTTATTTGTTTCGTGAAAACCAGCGCGCTTCTACCTACAAAAGAGGGGATCACATGATTGAGATCATGTCCGAGATGACAAAGGGATTCACGGACGACGATCTGCGCAAGTTCTCCGATTTTCTTTCCAGGCTGCCCCCACCGCCGGCGGTCAAGGATACGCCGGACCCCGCCCGAATGATGTCCGGCCGTGCGCTCATCAGCGAGCATCGCTGCAATAGTTGTCACAATCTCGATCTGACTGGCCGCGAAAGCGTTCCGCACATCGCAAACCAGCGCGAGGATTTTCTCGCCAAGACCATGCTCGAATATCGCGACAACATTCGGCACGGCTATGATGGCGTGATGGCGTCCGTTCTTGCGCCCGTCAGCGATCAGCAGATCGCCGACCTTGCTTATTACATTGCCCGATTCCAGTGAGCGCAAATTACGACGCATAAAAAACCGGGCCCCATGAGGGGGCCCGGTTTCAGTAATTGCCGACGTGGGGGCCGGCAATATCTTCCAGAGGGGAACAGCTGCCGGCCGGTGATTCTGGGAGGATATACCCGGCGCAACAGCGAGCCCCGAGTATGAGAAGCGTGCGGCAGTGCGACAACGCCAATCACCGCATGTCAGCCATGCGCAATCGCAAGTGTTGGGAATCGCACAATTCCACCGCACTTTCGCAGCCAAACCGACGACTTTGATTGTGGAATTTTGGTAACGGCTCAGAAGTGCCAGCGTTGCGCATTCGCAACCAGGAAGTCGCGGAATACCTGGATGCGAGCCACTGACTTGAGCTCTTCCGGATAGACAAAATAGGCATCGAGGGCGAGCGTGTCGGCGTCGCCGAACAGCTGCACCAGCCCGCCGTTTTCCTCAACCAGGTAGTCGGGTAGCACAGCGATGCCGAGCCCGCGCTGGCACGCGCGCAAGACGCCGAGCACATTGTTGACGGTGAGGTGCGGCGTGCGGGGATCTTTTCCGTCGCGGCCGATCTCAAGCAGCCAGCGCCGGTTCTGCAGATGCGCGGGCACCACGCCGCCGCCAAGAAGAACGATGCGGTGCTTGTCGAGTTCTTCGTGCGCCCGCGGCGTGCCGAATCGCTTCAGATAATCAGGCGAGGCGTAGGCATGGAAATGCACCGAGAACAGCTTGCGCTGGATCAGATCAGGTTGCGTCGGCTGCCTCAGCCGGATGGCGACATCGGCTTCGCGCATCGCCAGGTCCAGTTCCTCTTCCGAGGTGATCAGCGTGATGTGGATATCCGGATAGAGATCCAGAAACTCATCGAGGCGCGGCGTGAGCCAATGCACCCCAATACCCGGAGTGGTCTGTACCTTCAGCTCGCCATTCGGCCGCTCGCGGCTGTCGGTGAGCTTGGTGCGCGCCGCTTCGAGCTTCATGAAGACTTCGTGCGCGGTGCGATAGAGCAGTTCGCCCTGCTCGGTGAGAATCAGCCCGCGCGCATGGCGATGAAAGAGCGATACCGCGAGTTCTGTTTCCAAAGCCGATACCTGCCGTGACACCGCAGACTGCGACAGTCCGAGGCGCTCCCCGGCGTGGGTGAATGAACCGGCTTCGGCTGCGGCGTGAAAAACCTTCAGCTTGTCCCAGTCCATCGTGGAATTCGGTGTCGCCATGGTCTATTCGGCCGCCGCGCGCCGATGTTCGTGCGCGGCCAGGAACTTCTCCGCTTCAAGGGCGGCCATGCAACCTTGGCCCGCCGCCGTGACAGCCTGCCGGTAAATATCGTCGGTGACGTCGCCGGCAGCGAAAACGCCGGGTACCGAGGTCGCTGTCGAATTGCCGCTGGTGATGATGTAGCCCGACGGCTTCATCTTGATCTGCCCCGCAAACAGCTCTGACGCCGGCTGGTGGCCGATCGCAATAAAGACGCCGTCCGCGTGGCGTTCGGTCATGGTGCCCGTCCTGACGTTTTTGAGTCGGACGCCGCTGACTTTCAGCGGATTGTCGCCGCCAATGACGTCCTCAAGCACAGTGTCCCAGATCACTTCGATCTTGGGATTCTTGAACAGACGGTCCTGCAGAATTTTTTCGGCGCGGAATGCGTCGCGCCGGTGCACAACGGTGACCTTCGAGGCAAAATTGGTCAGGAACAGCGCTTCTTCGACCGCGGTATTGCCGCCGCCGACTACGACGACATCTTTGTTACGATAGAAGAAGCCATCGCAGGTGGCGCAGGCGGAGACGCCGTAACCCTTGAACTTCTGCTCGGACGGCAGATCGAGCCAGCGCGCCTGCGCGCCGGTGGCGATGATCAAGGCGTCGGCGAGATAGACGTCGCCGGAATCGCAGACGAGCCTGAACGGCCGCTGTGCCAGCTCTACTTTGTTGACGTGATCGGTGACGATGCGGGTGCCGACATGCTCGGCCTGCACCTGCATCTGTTCCATCAGCCACGGGCCCTGGATGACATCGGCGAAGCCAGGGTAGTTCTCCACGTCTGTGGTGATTGTCAGTTGGCCGCCGGGCTGGACGCCCTGGATCAAGATCGGTTCCAGCATGGCGCGCGCGGCATAGATCGCGGCGGTGTACCCGGCCGGACCCGAGCCGACGATCACGACTTTCGCGTGCGTGGTCTTTGCCATGTGTAAGGCCCCTGGATGGGCGCATCGGGGCGTTTTGTCGCCGCAGGCGGCCACAGATACCGCTCTTTTGCCCTGCAACATGTATGGCCTCCGGCTGAGCTATGCAAGATACGCAACCGTCGCGGCCCACAGCTTGGGCGATGACTCTACCCGCCCGATTAAGCCATCCGCGCAATATTCTTTCGCGAAATAATATTTCGCGGTATGAATGTTCTTGTTGCGCGAATGCCAAAGGTAAATCCGGTGCCTGCCCGTCTCGACGCGATCGATAGAAAAATCCTCAAAGAGCTACAGGCGGACGGCCGCATCACCAATGTGGAGTTGGCCAGCCGGGTCGGCATTTCCGCGCCACCCTGCCTGCGCCGCGTGCGCGCGCTCGAAGAAGCCGGATACATCAAAGGATACCGTGCGCTGCTCGACGAGAAGAAGCTCGGCTACGAGGTGACGGTGTTCGCAATGGTGCATCTCGCGAGCCAGGCGGAGGCGGACCTTGTCGCGTTCGAGGAGTTTGTGCGCGCGCAGCCCCTGGTGCGTGAATGCTGGATGCTATCGGGCGAAATTGATTTCGTGCTCAAGTGCGTCGCGCCCGACCTGAAAACTTTTCAGGCCTTTGTCGAAAAGCTCACGGCCGCGCGCAACGTTCGCAACGTCAAGACGTCGCTCACGCTGCGCAATTCCAAGGATGCGGCCATGGTGCCGATGGAATGACTCCCTGGATTGCAGCCCTGGCCGTTTTACACGATGGATAGGCGCCGATAGCATCGCGCCATGACAATGGTTTTCATCGGCGCAGCCGCCGGGTTCGCAGGTGATCGCAGCGATGCCGGTGTTCCGGTTGTGTCCGCTCTCGCCACCCTTTCCGGACCGCGCTTTCTGATGTTCGAGACACTGGCCGAGCGTACGCTCGCGCTGTGCCAGCTCGAGCGTCGGCAAAACCCCCAGCGGGGCTACAGTCCCGCGCTCGAGCGAATGCTGCCGCCGGTTCTCTCGCGATGTCTTTCATCAGGCATCAGGATCGTCGGCAACTTCGGCGCCGCCAATCCGCCGGCGGCGGCTCACCGCATAGCGGAGATGGCGCGATCTCTCGGCTTGCGCGAGCCGCGCATTGCCATTGTCGAAGGCGACGACATAGCAGTCAGGCTTTCGGCGGCCGACCTCGCCGCCCGCGAAATCGGCGGCACCAGTCTTGCGCAAAGGCGCGAGATCATTTCCGCGAATGTCTATCTTGGCGCGCAACCAATTGCGCAGGCGCTCGATCAGGACGCCGACATCGTCGTAACCGGCCGCGTCGCCGATTCCGCGCTCGCGCTTGGCCCCTTGTTGCATGCCTTCCGGTGGCGCGCCGACGACTGGGATCGGCTCGCCGCCGGGACTCTTGCCGGGCATTTGCTCGAATGCGGTGCGCAGGTCACCGGCGGGTATTTCGCCGATCCCGGCTACAAGGACGTGCCCGATCTCGCGCACGTCGGTTATCCGATCGCCGAGATCGACCAGGACGGCGAGATCGTCATCACCAAGCCGGCCGGCACCGGCGGCGTCGTGGATCGCCTGACGGTCGTTGAGCAGCTGCTCTATGAGATCCATGATCCGTCGGCCTACCTTGCCCCCGATGTGATTCTTGACCTGACCGACGTAGACGTCGCCGAAATCGGCAAGGATCGGGTGCGCGTTTCGGGCGCGCGCGGCAAGCCGGCGCCGGAAACGTTGAAAGCCACCGTCTGCTTCGACAGCGGGTTGCTTGGGGAAGCCGAAATTTCCTATGCCGGCCCCAATGCACCAGCTCGTGCACAGCTCGCCGCAGATATCGTTCGCGAGCGCTTGCGCAAGCGCGTTCCGCGGCTGGAGGTGCGCATCGACGCGATCGGCGTCGTCAGCGTGTTGGGTGCAGGTCGGAGCCCGGAAGAGTTTCGTCAAGCGCAGGCGAACGACGTACGGCTGCGCTTCGCCGCGCAATCAACCGATGCCGGGGACATTGAAATGCTGCTCGATGAGGTCGAGGCACTTTATTGTGCCGGGCCGGCGGGCGGGGCAGGGGTGCGCCGTCGCATCACGCCGCGCCTTGCCAGCGCATCTTGCCTTATCGAGCGCAATTATGCGCAGCCACGCGTGACCATGCTGGGAGCGCAGGCATGACGCGCACTGTCCGCCTCCAGGAGATCGCCAATGCGCGAACCGGCGATAAAGGCAACCGGCTCAATGTTGCACTCGTGTGCCGCAATCCGGCCGACTATGCCGCGGTAGCAGCGCAAGTGACGGCCGAGCGCGTGGCCCAGGTGTTCGCGGCGCGCAAGCCCTCTCGCGTCGTGCGTTACGACCTGCCCAAGCTTACTGCATTCAACTTCGTTCTCGACGACGTGCTCGAAGGCGGCGTCAATGCCAGCATCGGTCTCGACGGCCACGGCAAGTCGCTGTCGTTCCTGGTGCTCGACATGTCGGTCGAGATTCCTGCCGATGTGCCGCGCCGGGCGCGAGCAGCAGAAACAATCGCTCCAGGGAGGTCATCATGAGAAAGCTGATCGCGAGTGCTTTGGCCCTCATAGGGCTGCTGGCAGCGTTCGGCGCCCGTGCGCAGGACGCCTATCCGTCACAGAACATTCGCTTCGTTGTGCCCTTCACAGCCGGCAGTGCGACCGACACGCTGGCGCGATTGCTTGCCAACCGCATGTCGATGACCCTCGGTCGCAGTATTTTTGTGGAAAACATTGCAGGCGGGAATGGCATTCCGGCAGCGCAAAACGTCGTGCGCTCGGCACCGGATGGCTACACCGTGTTCGTGACGTCGAACACGACGCATGCATCAAATCAGAGCCTTCTCAGGAAAGTGCCCTATGACGCGGTGAATGACTTCGAGCCGATCACCAAGCTCGGCACAATCACGCTTGCCCTGGTGGCTCATCCGTCGGTGCCGGCCAATGACGTCAAGGAGCTGATCGCCTACGCCAAGGGCAATCCGGGCAAGCTGACGTTCGGCGCCGGCTCGACATCGTCGCGCATGTCAGGCGAGCTGCTGAAGACTATGGCCGGCATCGACATGCTGTACGTGCCGTACAAGAGCAACCCGCAGGCCGTGACCGATCTGCTCGGCGGACAGATTTCGATCTTCTTCGGCGACGTCTCGACCGCGCTGCCGCCAGTGCGCGCCGGCAAGCTCAAGGGCTTTGCAGTGTCAGGGCTCAAGCGCTCGCCGCTCGCGCCCGACCTGCCGACGATCGATGAATCCGCCCTGAAAGGCTATGAACTTACCGCCTGGTTCGCGGCCTACGCGCCGGCGAAAACACCCAAGCCTGTCATCGACAGGCTCAATGCGGCGTTCCGCGAGGCGCTCGCCGACAAGGACGTATCCGAAAAGCTGCTCGCGGCCGGCATCGAGCCCGATACGGGCACTCCTGATGAGTTGAGAAAATTCCAGGCTGCCGAAACGCAGAAATGGAAGCGGATAGCGGCCGACGCCAGGATCGAGCCGGAGTGAAGGGCCTCTTGTCGTCATCGCCGGGCTTGTCCCGGCGATCCCGCTCAGGAGCGCTAGCCGTGCCCAATCGATCGAATTGGCCGACACAGGGCCGGCCAACCTGAGTGCCGGCCATGCCATCGCGATCCGTCATTGTCGGTCGTCTGCCCTCGGGCGTGATCCGAGGATGTTCCGGCGATCCCGATTTTGAAACGCAATGCCTCTCTAAGCGAGATGGCCGGGACGAGCCCGGCCATGACAGAGACGCAGCGGCGCGGCTGAGTGCTATCGCCACTCGATCTTCTTCACCGCATAGGCCTTGGCACCGCCCGGCGTGTTGACTTCGACCGAGGTGCCCTTGGTCTTGCCGATCAGCGCCTTGGCGAGCGGCGACGTGACCGAGATTTTGCCTTTCTTGGCATCGGCCTCGGGCTCGCCGACGATCTGCCACACCTTTTTCTCGTCGGTGTCCTCGTCAATCAGCGTGACGGTCGCGCCAAAGGTGATGGTGTCTCCCGACAATTTCGAAACGTCGATGATATCGGCACGCGCGAGCTTGTCCTCGAGCTCAGCGATGCGGCCTTCGTTGATCGACTGCGCCTCCTTGGCGGCGTGGTACTCGGCATTCTCCGACAGATCGCCGTGCGTGCGAGCGTCGGTGATCTGCTGAATGATGCGGGGCCTCTCGACCTGCTGGCAATGCTTGAGCTCGGATTCGAGCGCGGCATAGCCCTCGGCGGTCATCGGTATTTTGTCCATCGTCACATCTCCTCTTGGTCGGCGCCCGAAACAACCTGAATGACCTTCAGCGCCGCCAAGCCCCTTTCACCTCGAATCCCGTCAAATCGACTCGTAATACGACTCCGGCCACGGTCGCCCGCGATACCGGAGTCACCAACGAGGTCCGGTCAAAAAAGTCCCGTCGCGGCCAGCCTCACCTGATGCCGCGACCATGAACTTTCCGGCGTCACTCGTGCCGTCACCCGGGTCTTATCGGCCAAAAAGCCTTCAGCCCCGGCCGCCGAAGTAGCTTTGCAGCGCGCGTACCTCGAGGTCTCCCTCCAGATAGGCCTTGATGCCCTGCGCCGCGGCGACGGCCCCAGAAAGAGTGGTGTAGTACGGCACTTTATGCAAGAGGGCGGCGTGGCGCAGCGACCGGCTGTCGGCCAGAGCAGCTGCCCCCTCGGTAGTATTGAAAACCAGCTGAACACCGCCGTTTTTGATGGCATCCACGATATGGGGCCGGCCTTCCAATACCTTGTTGATCTTGGCGGCCTCGACCCCCTGTTCCGCCAGATAACGTTGGGTTCCCGACGTCGCGATGGTCTTGAAACCGAGGGAGGCCAGGAGCTTCACCGCCGGGAGAATGCGCGCCTTGTCGGCATCCTTCACCGAGACGAAAACGGTTCCGCTCCGCGGCAGGCTGGTGCCGCCACCGATCTGGCTTTTTGCGAAGGCGATTTCGAACGATCCGTCGATCCCCATGACCTCGCCGGTGGATTTCATCTCAGGCCCCAGCACGGTATCGACTCCGGGGAAACGCGCGAACGGAAACACGGCTTCCTTCACGGCGCGATGCCGCGGACGGGTGGATTTCAGATCGAAGTCCTTCAGCTTTTCGCCGGCCATGATTCGGGCCGCGATCTTTGCGATCGGAACGCCGATGACCTTGGCAACGAACGGCACGGTCCGCGAGGCGCGCGGATTCACTTCGAGCACGTAGATTTCGCCGTCCTTGATGGCGTATTGCACGTTCATCAATCCGCCGACGTTGAGCGCGAGCGCCAGTGCGCGGGTCTGGCGTTCGAGTTCGGCGATGGTCTTCTCCTTCAGCGAATGGGGCGGAAGGGCGCAAGCGGAGTCGCCGGAGTGAATGCCGGCTTCCTCGATGTGTTCCATGATGCCGGCGATGAAGGTATCCTTGCCGTCGGACAGACAATCGACATCGACCTCGGTCGCATCGGAAAGGTAGCTGTCGATGAGCAGTGGACTCTTTTTCGACACCACAAGCTCGGTCGGCCGGTCGAGATCGCCCGCCAGGCGCGCGACGTAGCGATCGAGCTGCGCGCCATCACGCACAATTTCCATGGCGCGGCCGCCCAGCACGTATGACGGGCGGATGACGATTGGATACCCGATCTCTTCCGCGATCGCGCGGGCGGCGTTCGGCGAGGTCGCAATGCCATTCTTCGGCTGGCGCAGCTTGAGCTTGTCGAGCAACTTCTTGAAGCGATCGCGGTCCTCGGCAAGATCGATCGCATCGGACGAGGTGCCGAGGATGGGCACCTTGGCTTTTTCCAGCGGTTCAGCGAGCTTCAGCGGGGTCTGGCCGCCGAATTGCACGATCACGCCGTGCAGCGTGCCGTTCGAGCGCTCGATGTCGATAATTTCCAGCACATCTTCCGACGTGAGCGGCTCGAAGTACAGCCGGTCTGACGTGTCGTAGTCGGTCGACACGGTTTCCGGATTGCAGTTGATCATGATCGCTTCATAGCCCGCTTCCTTCAGCGCGAAGCTGGCGTGACAGCAGCAATAGTCGAATTCGATCCCCTGGCCGATGCGGTTGGGGCCGCCGCCGAGAATGATGACCTTCTTCTTGTCCGACGCCGCGGCCTCATTCGACGGCGTTCCGGCGAACGGCGCCTCGTAGGTCGAATACATGTACGCCGTGGGCGAAGCGAACTCGGCGGCGCAGGTATCGATGCGCTTGAACACCGGCCGCACGTTGAGCTTGTGGCGCGTCGTCCTCACCGCATCCGCATTGGTGCCGGTCAGTTTGGCAAGCCGACGGTCCGAAAAGCCCATTGCCTTGAGGCGGCGCATGGGCCCAGCGGTGTTGGGAAGGCCCTTCGCCATGATCTCGGATTCGGCCTCGATCAGCCCGCGGATTTCGGCCACAAACCACGGGTCGATGCGGCAGGCATTGTGAATCAGGTCGTCGGTTGCGCCGAGCCGCATGGCCTGCGCGACCTTGAGCAGCCGGTCCGGCGTGGGCGTTCCGAGCGCCGCGCGGATTGCGGCCTTGTTGTCGGTGTCGTCAATGCCCTTCGCAGCGTCGAAGCCTTCGATCGTCACTTCGTCGAGACCGGTGAGACCCGTTTCCAGCGAGCGCAGCGATTTCTGCAGGCTCTCCTGGAAGGTGCGGCCGATCGCCATCGCTTCGCCCACCGACTTCATCGAGGTGGTGAGGACGGGCGAGGCCCCCGGAAATTTCTCGAAGGCAAAGCGTGGGATCTTGGTGACGACGTAATCGATCGTTGGCTCGAACGATGCCGGGGTCGCGCCGCCGGTGATATCGTTGGCGATCTCGTCGAGCGTGTAGCCGACAGCCAGTTTTGCGGCGACCTTGGCGATGGGAAAGCCGGTCGCCTTGGATGCGAGCGCGGAGGAGCGCGACACGCGCGGATTCATCTCGATCACTACGAGCCGCCCATCCGCCGGGTTGATGGCGAACTGCACGTTCGATCCGCCGGTTTCCACGCCGATCTCGCGCAGCACCGCGATCGAGGCGTCGCGCAGGATCTGGTACTCCTTGTCGGTGAGCGTCAGCGCCGGCGCGATCGTGATCGAGTCGCCCGTGTGCACGCCCATCGGGTCGACGTTCTCGATCGAGCAGATGATGATGCAGTTGTCTTTCTTGTCGCGCACCACCTCCATCTCGAACTCTTTCCAACCCAGTACCGACTCCTCGATCAACACCTCATTGGTGGGGGATGCATCGATGCCGCGCTCGACAATCTCGATGAACTCGGCCTTGTTGTAGGCAATGCCGCCGCCGGTGCCGCCGAGCGTGAAGGAGGGCCGGATGATGGCCGGAAGGCCGATGTCGTCGAGTGCTTCGAGCGCCTGCGGCAGCGTCTTGATCTGGTGCGAGCGGGGAGTCGGCAGCCCGATCCGCTTCATGGCCTCGCGGAACAGTTCGCGGTCTTCCGCCTTGTCGATGGCGTCGGCCGTTGCGCCGATCATTTTGACGTTGAATTTGTCCAGCACGCCCATCTTGCGCAGCGACAGCGCGCAATTGAGCGCGGTCTGTCCGCCCATGGTCGGCAGCAGCGCATCGGGCCGTTCGCGTTCGATGATCTTGGCGACGATCTCCGGCGTGATCGGCTCGACGTAAGTGGCATCGGCGAGATCCGGGTCGGTCATGATCGTCGCCGGATTCGAATTCACGAGGACGATCCTGTAGCCCTCTTCCTTCAGCGCCTTGCAGGCCTGCGTGCCGGAATAGTCGAACTCGCAGGCCTGGCCGATCACGATCGGCCCGGCGCCGATGATCAGGATCGAGTTGATGTCGCTACGTTTGGGCATTGGCTCGCGGATTACTGGACACAAAAAAAGGGCGCGCTGACCGCGCGTCCTGTCGCCACCCGGCGGGGGACAAGCCCCGCGCGCAGGGTGCTTAGACCAGAATCGGGCAGCAGGGAAGGGGAGGATGATTGCTGTGTGTGACGCATGAACATAAAGAAATCGTCATGCCCGGCCCTGTGCCGGGCATCCACGTCTTCCCCGGAGCAAGCGAAGACGTGGATGGCCGGGACAAGCCCGGCCATGACGCCCTGTAACGGCGATGACGACGGCTACGCCGGCCGCGCGAGAAACGTCATGCGGCGCTGGTTGTGGCCGATATTGCGAGCGGCGCGCTCGGCGTTGAACCCTGCCCGCCTGAGCTTCTCCAGGATCGCGGCTTCGGTATAGTGGGATAGTCCGACGGTTTTCCGCAGCCGCAGGTAGTCCGACACGAAAATCCGCGCCAGCCCGGACGCCGCCGCCCAGAAGAATCCATTGGCGGCGCCAAAGCGCAACAGGGAAAGCGCCGCCGACGGCGCAGCGAAATGCGGGGGCGCGATGTCGCCGAGCACCAGCAGCCCGTCCGGTTTCAGCAACGCGCGAAATATTACGAATACGCGCTCCAACTCGGATTCGCTTAGGTACTGCGCGACCGAATGCATCACGATGAGATCGAACGAGGCTTTGGGAAGCGCCGGCGCCTGCTCCGATGTAATGACGGCAATCTTCGGATCGCCGGCATAGCGCATGGTGAGCGAGGCGCGCACATTCGGTGCGGCCTCGACCAGCACCAGCTGGCCGCACGCGGCGGCGACGAGATCGGCTGACGTCGCTTCGCCGCAGCCGTAGTCGAGCGCCTGCGCGGTCGGTGAGGGAATGTAGGTGCGGATGTCTTCGGCGATCGTGCGGTAATGCACGTCGCGGTGACGCGCGTTCACGTAAATGACGGAGTGCTTGAAGTCGTAGAAGGTGATCCAGTCCATCAGCATTATGTCGCAGACAAATGCGTTTGGCGCTAGACGGTAACCCGTCAGCCGTTCGTCCCCGCGCAAGCGGGGACCCAGAGCTTAAACTGCTGGATTCCCGCTTGCGCGGGGATGAACGGACTTTTTGACAAACGTGCTAACACCACAACTTCGGCAGTGGGCCGTCCTCGCCCAGCACCGGGTCGCTCTCCGGCAGCGGCACCTTGGGAATCCTCATAACGGCCTTGGCGTGCTCGGCCGGATTGTCGCCGCGGCAGAGATTATAAGTGCCTTCCGGAGGGTAGGCGCCGATCACAAGAAAATCGTCGCTGCCCGAAAGCCGCTGGTGCCCCGTGCCCGCCGGCAGCACGACAACATCGCCGGCGGCAAGCTCGAATACCTCGCCGTTATGTCCGCCGAGCTGGACCCTGGCTCGCCCGCGCGCGATGCCAAGCGCTTCGTGGATCATCGAGTGATAGTGCACGAACGGATAAATGCCGTCGCGCCACTGGTCGCGGCCCCAGCCGTTGGCGGTGAACAGCTTCTCGATTGCGCTCGCGGGGTCGCGCTTGCTGTCGACATCGACCGCGCCTTTGTAGACGAGCACCGGCAGCGCCGGATTGTTCGGCACCTTGCCGTCGTTCTTGAACATGAAAGTGAGGGGCTTGGATATGGCCATGCCAATACAACAAACTTTGACGGAGACGGTTCAGTGGACCGTTCGTCCCCGCGCAAGCGGGGACCCAGAGCTTAAAGAGCTGGATTCCCGCTTGCGCGGGAATGAACGGGGAAACACTGCGCCATCTCACGCAATCTTTCGCTTCGCCTGCCGCATCATTTCGACAAAGCGCCTGAAGAGGTAATGGCTGTCGCGCGGGCCGGGTGATGCTTCGGGGTGATACTGCACCGAGAACACCGGCTTGTCCTTGAGCGCAAGACCGCAATTGGAGCCGTCGAACAGCGAGACGTGCGTCTGCTCGACATTCTTCGGCAGCGTGTCCTTGTCGACCGCAAAGCCGTGGTTCATCGAAGTGATCTCGACCTTGCCGGTGGTGAGATCCTTCACCGGATGGTTGGCGCCGTGATGACCCTGGTGCATTTTCATCGTCTTGCCGCCGACCGCGATGCCGAGCATCTGATGCCCGAGGCAGATGCCGAACGTCGGCGTGCCTGTATCGATCAGTTTCTTGATGACGGGTACGGCATATTCACCGGTCGCGGCGGGATCGCCCGGCCCGTTCGACAGGAATACGCCATCCGGCTTGAGCGCCAGGATGTCTTCGGCCGACGTTTTCGCCGGCACCACGGTCACCTTGCAGCCGGAGCCGGCAAGCAGCCGCAGGATATTGCGCTTGATGCCGTAGTCGACCGCGACCACGTGGAATTCCGGATTGGTTTGCCGCGAATACCCTTTGTCCCAGGTCCACGGCCCTTCGTCCCAGGTGAAGCGCTGACTGCTCGTGACCATCGGCACCAGATCCATGCCGACCAAGCCCGGCCACGCCTTCGCCTCTTTCTTCAAGGCGGCAAGATCGAACTTGCCCTTGGGCTCATGCGCGATCACGGCGTTGGGCATGCCGTTGACGCGGATGAGCGAGGTGAGGGCGCGCGTGTCGATGCCGGCGAGTCCGATGATGCCGCGCGCCTTCAGCCAGTCGTTGAGATGTTTCGTCGCTCGATAATTCGACGGCGCCGTGATCGCGCCATGCAATATGACGCCGCACGCGCCGGGCCGCGACGCCATGTTGACGCTTTCGATATCTTCTTCGTTGGTGCCGACGTTGCCGATATGCGGGAAGGTGAAGGTGATGATCTGCCCGGCATAGGACGGGTCGGTGAGGATTTCCTCATAGCCCGTCATCGCGGTGTTGAAGCAGACCTCGCCCACCGCATGCCCGGTCGCGCCCAGTCCGAATCCTTCAAGTACGGTTCCGTCAGCCAGCACCAAAAGCGCGGTTGGCCTGGGCTCTGCCCAAGTTGCGCCCGTGGGAGCGGCTTTCGACTGGGTCATGGCCTCTTACTTGCGTATTATGGTGTGAGAGGCAAGGGGCGGCCGGGTGCCGCCCCCAAACGCGTGAACTGCAAGGAAAGGGATTACCGTGCTGCGCGATGACATCAACAAGGCTCTGACCGAGGCGATGAAGGCCAAGAACGAGCGGGCTGTATCGACCCTGCGCATGGTCAATTCCGCGCTCAAGAATGCCGACATCGAGGCGCGCGGCACCGGCAAGCCCCCACTCGGGGACGCCGAGGTGCTGAGTCTCCTGCAGAAGATGATCAAGCAGCGGCAGGAATCGGTCGAGCTGTACCAGAAAGGCGGGCGCGCCGACCTGGTGAAGCAGGAACAGGAGGAGATCTCCATCATCTCCGGCTATCTGCCCAAGCAGATGTCCGATGACGAGATGAAGGCGGCGATCGAAGCGGCGGTGAAGGAAACCGGCGCTGGCGGCATGAAGGATATGGGCAGGGTCATCGGCGTTCTGCGCGGCAAATTTGCCGGGCAGATGGACATGGCCAGGGCGAGCGGGCTCGTGAAGGCGAGGCTGAGTGGGTGAATGTTCGGAGCGTTCAAGCGCCGCATCGTCATGGCCGGGCTTGTCCCGGCCATCCACGTCTTGTTCTACTGCATCGTTTTAAGACGTGGATGCCCGCCATAAAGCCGGGCATTACAGGAGAGAGCAATGGCTCGCGTTGCAGCTCTGACGACCGCGGTCCTTATCGCGCTGACAGTGCTGGGTCTCGCGGACGACTACCCGAGCCGCCCGATCCATGTGCTCACCACCTCGAGCGCCGGCGGCATCAGCGACATTTTCATGCGCGTCCTGGGCGACGAATTGCACAAGCGCCTCGGCCAGCCGCTCATCATCGAGAACCGGCCGGGCGGATCCGGCAACATCGCGTCGCGCGCCTGCCAGGACGCGCAGCCGGACGGCTACACGATCTGCATCATCAATGCCGATCCGATGATCTACAACCAGTACCTGTTCAAGAACCTGTCGTTCGATCCTGACAAGCTCGTGCCGATCATCAACCTGTTCCACCTGATTCAGGTGTTGGTGATCAATTCCGACCTCAAGGCGAAGACGGTCGACGAGCTCATCGCTGTGTCGAAGCAGAAGCCGGGCACGCTGTCCTATCTCAGTGCCTCGATCCCGTGCGTCGTCTACATGGACAGTCTGAAGCAGGAGAAGGGCGCCGACTGGGTGCGCGTGCCGTTCAAGGGCGGCGGCGAGGCGACCAATGCCATTCTCGGCGGCTCGACGCCGATCGGCCTGCTCGGCCTCGGCAACGTGATCCCGCAGATCAATGCCGGCAAGATGACGGCGCTGGCGCTGGTCAACAACATCCGCACGCCGCTGCTGCCGAACGTGCCGACGCTGGAAGATCTTGGCTACAAGGGCGCGCCGTCGCAGACCTGGTACGGATTGTTCGCGCCGCCCGGCACGCCGAAAGCGGTCATCGACAGGATCGCGGCCGAAGTGACGCGCGTGTTCGCCGACAAGGAATTTGTCGACAAGTATGTGATCAGCCGCGGCCAGGTGCCCGCGATCAACACGCCGGAGCAGTTCGCTGCCCAGATCAAGGCCGATCGCGCGGCCGCGCAGGAGGTCGTGAAGGCGTCGGGCATGCAACCGCAGTGACCGGCCTCTCCGCTGTTATGGCCGGGCTTGTCCCGGCCATCCACGTCTCACTTTGTGACATGCTTCCAGCCCGTTCATCCCCGCGCACGCGGAGATTCTTCACTGAGGCATCGGCATCGTCAGCCTCGTCAAAGCGGCTTATCGCCGAAGTCCTGGATCACCGCGGTCAATGCTTCCGGGCCGACCTTCACGGTGCCTGCAAACGGATGATCGATGGCAACGACAGTCAAAAGCCCAGCGAAGATCAGGAGCGCCAGCGCGCCCGACATCACCATCTGCGCGCGCAAGTTGGCGTTGCCAAAAAAGAAGGTAAAGCCGGTGGTGACGAACGCGCCGGTGAACAACACCGCCCAGATGATTCCGGGAACGATGCCGCTTGCCGCCACCAGCCGTTGACGCCGCATTTGGCTGATGCGATCGACGTTGCGCAGGATTTCGGCCACGATCAGGCTCTCAAAAGTGCCGACCTGATGAAACTTGAGAACTGCGTCGTAAATTCCGCTCAACGCAATTGTGACCTCGCGGCTCGATGTCCCCTGGCTCATCGCCGGCCAGTCCTTTACGACGGCCTCCTTTAAATAGTCTGTCGTTGCCTTGCGGACCGCGGCGGCATGCTCTGGGTCCAGTCCTTGCGCCAGGCGAAACACGGTTGCCGCGGCAGCGGCTTCGCTGGCCACTTCGTTATCCGCCTGATTAAAGCGCTCCCAGACGACGAGGATCGCGAAAGCGAGCAGTACGGCGTAGATCACGCCCACGGTGGCAAATTTAAACCCGGCGACCTCGTTATTGTCGCGCAACCGCTCGAGTGGGACATAGCGGCGAACAATCAGCGGCCCGCACATCGCCAATATGGTTGTCGGAACAAGCAGGACGACGGCAGCAACCCAAAGCGGCGTTGTGGTCAGCAACAGGTTGGCGGTCAGGACCGGCATGCGGAGGCCCCCTTTTTCCGACTGCCATCAAGATAGACGAAATAACCGCGCGATGGATGTGTCTCGAAGCAACCCGTTCATCCCCGCGTAAGCGGGGCTCCAGCAATTAGGCAAAAAACTGGATGCCCGCTTTCAGGAACGAACGGAGAGTTGGGACAAGCTCGACTTATGACGAATACCGGAGCACGGATTGGAACGGGACAAGCCCGGCCATGACAAATGGTCACGCGACTTCGAGCAGAATCTCCGTGAGCCGGTCCGGCGCATCGATCATCACGTCATGGCCGCACGGCACTTCATAGGTGCGCCAGGTCGGATCGGCCTTCGCGCGCGCATAGGCCTTCTCGAACGATACGTTCGGATAGCCCGACGCGCGGATGTAGCTCTTCTTCGGAATGTGATCGCGGGCACCCGTGAGCGTGAGCTTTTCGGTCATGGTGCCAATCGGTTGCGGCGTGGCGAGGGCGTCGACCCAGGCACGGTCCTTCTCGTTGACCTTGAACGCCGCGGCATCGCGCACCGGCACCGTCGTTTCCCCGCGCGCGAGGGCTGCCCGGATCACCTCCTGCACGGCCGGCTGCACCAGGTCGAGCGTGCTGTCGCCATTGTCGGGAATGAACGCATCGAGAAAGACAATCGAGCGGATCGTGTCCGGCATCGCTTCGACGATGCCGGAGATGACGCAACCGCCATAGGAGTGGCCGACCAGGACGATATCGTCGAGCCGCTCGTATTTGATGGCGCTGAGCACGTCGGCGATGTGCAGCGAGGCATCGATGCGGGGATGCAGCAGGTGCGCCCGCTCGCCAAGGCCGGTGAGGGTTGGCGTGAACACGATATGTCCGCGTGCTCTCAGGCGGTCGGCGACGCGCCGCCAGGCCCAGCCCCCGTGCCAGGCGCCATGAACCAGGACGAAGGTTATTGCGGTTCCCTTTTGCATGCTGCCGACCCTCCGCTGTCATGGCGCAAACAACCCCGTTCATCCCGGCGCAAGCGGGGATCCAGCAATTCGTGGAAGAAAACTGGATGCCCGCTTGCGCGGGCACGAACGGGGATGGGGTAGCGCCTGTGACTAGCGGGGACAAGATCTCCCTGGACGCGCCCTAAATCCGGGATATGGGAAAGAATCACCGGTTACTCGCTGAGTCGCCCGAACCCATGCGCTTTACGCCCCAGTTCCTCGACGAACTCAAAGCCCGGCTTCCTGTTTCGGAAGTCGTGGGCAGGCGCGTCAAGCTCGTGCGGGCCGGCCGCGAGTTCAAGGGCCTGTCGCCCTTCAACAAGGAGAAGACCCCGTCGTTTTTCGTCAACGACCAGAAGCAGGCCTGGTTTGATTTTTCGTCGGGCAAGAACGGCAGCATCTTCGACTTCGTGATGGAAAGCGAAGGGGTGAGCTTTCCCGAAGCGGTAGAACGGCTGGCGCAGATGGCCGGCATGGCACTGCCGAAAATCTCGCGCGAGGAGGAAGCGCGCGCAGCGCGCCGCAAGACGCTGCACGATATCCTCGAGCTTGCGGCCAAATTCTTCCAGGATACTTTGGCCTCACGCGCCGGCGCGAAGGCCCGCGGCTATCTCGCCGATCGCGGCCTCGATGCGCCGACGCAGCTGAAGTTCAGGCTCGGCTACGCGCCTCCCGAGCGCTACGCGCTGAAGGAGCATCTCGGCTCGCACGGAATTCCCACCGAGGACATGGTCGAGGCCGGATTGCTGATTGCCGGCGACGACATTGCGGTGCCGTTCGACCGCTTCCGCGACCGGGTGATGTTCCCGATCACCGATCTGCGCGGACGCGTGATCGCATTCGGCGGCCGCACGCTCGAAAAGGACGCACAGGCGAAATATCTCAACTCGCCGGAGACGCCGCTCTTCCACAAGGGCGCGACGCTCTACAACATCGCCGCCGCGCGCCAGGCCACGCACGAGGGCGCGCCGCTGATCGCGGTCGAAGGCTATATCGACGTGATCGCGATGGTGAGCTCCGGATTCGGCGGCGCGGTGGCGCCGCTCGGCACGGCTTTGACCGAAGACCAGCTCGGGCTGCTCTGGAAAATGGCGGACGAGCCTGTGCTCTGTTTCGATGGCGATGGCGCGGGAGTGCGCGCGGCCTATCGCGCGGTCGATCTTGCCATGCCGCGCCTCAAACCCGGCAAGAGCCTGCGCTTTGCCCTGCTTCCGCAGGGACAGGATCCGGACGACCTCGTGCGTGCAGGCGGACGCGAGGCTGTGAGCGAAGTCATCGGCGCAGCGCGGCCGCTTGCCGACATGTTGTGGGCGCGCGAGACGGAGGGCCACACGTTTGACACGCCGGAGCGGCGGGCGGCGCTTGAAGCACGCGTCAACGAGGTGACGGCGTCGATCGTCGACGACCCGGTGCGACGATACTACCGGCAGGATTTCGCCGCCCGGCTGGCAAATTTCTTTGCGCCCGCGCAGTCGCCGCAACGGGACGCGCGCCGGGGCGCAGAGTGGCGCGAGCGACGCGATGGCGACAGGCGCCGGCCCGCTGCGCCGCGTGGCCCGAACAGGGCGATGCCCTATGTCGTGGTCAGCCAGCAGCTGTCATCAAGCCCAGTGCATCGCGGCCACCGCACGGCGGTCCCCCGGCGCGAAGCGCTGATCCTGCAAGCCGCCCTGAATCATCCCTGGCTACTGCACGATCATCTCGAGGAGCTTGCCTCGCTCGAGTTCCGTCATGCCGACGCCGAGCGCGTAAAGGGGGCGCTGATCGATATCGCGGCCCATGCCGTCGCCCTCGATGCCGAGGCGCTCAAGGCCGAGCTAGCCGCGCGCAACCTGGTCGATGTCGCTGAGCGAATCGCCCTATCGATCACGACCCCTTCGGTTTGGGGCGCCCGGCCGGAGGCCGCGCCCGAGGACGTTTTGGTGACCTGGTCGCAGCTTGTCGCCTTGCATCGGCAATGGCATTCACTAATTAAGGAGCTTAAGGACGCCGAGCAGGCGCTGGGCCAGGATGCGAGTGAAGCCAATTACTTGCGCTTGCGCGACGTCAAAGCCCGTCTGTCGCGGATGGAGGGCACCGAGGCCCTGATTGAGGGTTTCGGGGCCTCTTCCGGTCGGGGCGTTCGTAGCTTATAGGGTCCTCCGCCCGTCTTCTGAGGGTCGGGGACGCACCGAAGCCGGGTTGGAATAAAGGGTCGATTCCAGCTGTCTTCTTTGGTTAATCGGAGCTTAGAGGGTTCCGACGAGACTGGGTGACCTGATTCGGGGGCAGCGCCCGCGCCGGCGCGCCCCTTTTTGGCCGTGAGCCCGAGGGCCGCGCGCCGGGTGTGACAGGGCCAGGACGGTCCAGGAGAGGCGGAATGGCTAGCAAGACAAAGGCGACGCAGGCGAAAGAAAAAGAAGAAGCCCCGGAGAAGGAAGAAGGCGCGCCCGATACCCCGTTGCCGCTTCTTGATCTCTCCGATGCCGGCGTGAAGAAGATGATCAAGGCCGCCAAGAAGCGCGGCTACGTCACGATCGACCAGATCAACGAAGTGATGCCGTCCGGCGAGGTGTCTTCCGACCAGATCGAGGACGTCTACGCGATGCTCAACGAGATGGGCATCAACGTGGTCGAGACCGAAGACGCCGACAACGAAGAAGGCGAGAAGGCCGACGAGCCCGACGAAGACGAGGAAGACACCGGCACCGAGGTCGTTGAGGCCAAGACGAAATCGCTGGCGACGACCGAGAAGAAAGAGCCGTCCGAGCGCACCGACGATCCCGTGCGCATGTATCTGCGCGAAATGGGTTCAGTCGAGCTGCTCTCGCGCGAGGGCGAAATTGCCATCGCCAAGCGCATCGAGGCCGGCCGCGAGGCGATGATCGCCGGCCTGTGCGAAAGCCCGCTCACCTTCCAGGCCATCATCATCTGGCGCGACGAGCTCAACGAGGGAAAAGTCTTCCTCCGCGACATCATCGATCTTGAAGCGACCTACGCCGGCCCCGACGCGAAGCAGATGCAGCCGCCGGCGATCGGTCCCGACGGCAAGCCCATCATGCCCGCGGTCGGCACGCCCGTTCCCGGCGCGCCGCACCTTCAGGTCGTGCAGACGCCGGCGCCCCCTGCGGCGCCGCCGGGCGCGACGCCCTTCAAGGGCGGCGCCGACGAGGGCGGCGAAGAGAAGGATCCGGGCGAGGCTGCCGCCGAGAGCGATTACGACGAAGACGACATGGAGAATTCGCTTTCGCTTGCCGCCATCGAGGCCGAGCTGAAGCCCAAAGTGGTCGAGACCTTCGACACCATCGCGGATTCGTTCAAGCGTCTGCGCCGCCTGCAGGAGCAGGACATCGAATTCCGCCTGAAGAACTCCTCGCTCTCGCCGGCGCAGGAGCGCAAGTACAAGAAGCTGAAGGAAGAGATCATCTCCGAGGTGAAGTCGCTGCGGCTTAACCAGGCGCGCATCGATTCTCTCGTCGAGCAGCTCTACGACATCAACAAGCGCCTCGTGTCGAACGAAGGCCGGCTGATGCGCCTTGCCGAAAGCTACGGCGTTATCCGCGAGGACTTCCTCAAGCAGTATATGGGCGGCGAGCTCGACCCGCGCTGGCTCAACCGCGTGTCGAAACTGTCCGCAAAAGGCTGGAAGAATTTCGTCGCCAGGGAGAAGGATCGCATCAAGGAGATCCGCTCGCTGGTGCACGATCTCGCCGCGCAGACCGGCGTCGAGATCGCCGAATTCCGCAAGATCGTGCACATGGTGCAGAAGGGCGAGCGCGAGGCGCGCCAGGCCAAGAAGGAGATGGTGGAGGCCAACCTGCGCCTCGTCATCTCGATCGCCAAGAAATACACCAACCGCGGCCTGCAGTTTCTCGACCTGATCCAGGAAGGCAACATCGGCCTGATGAAGGCGGTCGACAAGTTCGAATACCGCCGCGGCTACAAGTTCTCGACCTACGCCACCTGGTGGATTCGCCAGGCGATCACCCGCTCGATTGCCGATCAGGCGCGCACCATCCGCATCCCGGTGCACATGATCGAGACGATCAACAAGATCGTGCGCACCTCGCGCCAGATGCTCAACGAGATCGGCCGCGAGCCGACGCCCGAGGAGCTGGCCGAGAAGCTCGGCATGCCGCTCGAGAAGGTGCGCAAGGTGCTCAAGATCGCCAAGGAGCCTTTGTCGCTGGAAACTCCGATCGGCGACGAGGAGGATTCTCATCTCGGCGATTTCATCGAGGACAAGAACGCGATCCTGCCGATCGACGCCGCGATCCAGTCGAACCTGCGCGAGACCACGACGCGCGTGCTGGCGTCACTGACGCCGCGCGAGGAGCGCGTGCTGCGCATGCGCTTCGGCATCGGCATGAACACCGACCACACGCTGGAGGAAGTCGGCCAGCAGTTCTCGGTCACCCGCGAGCGCATCCGCCAGATCGAGGCGAAGGCGCTGCGGAAGCTGAAGCATCCGAGCCGGAGCCGGAAATTGCGGTCGTTTTTGGATAACTGATCAATTTCCGTTCGTCCCCGCGCAAGCGGGGATCCAGCTCGGACGTCTTCTTCAAATTCTCCACCTTCGGCGCGCCGTTGATCACCGCTGTCCGCGCTGCAACTTGTAGATCTCGGCTCGCGTTTCTTTTGTTCCGGAGCGGCGGACGCTCTTGATCGGGTTGCGCGGGATGCCGGATTTTGCCGCGATCTCGACGTCCTGCTCCTCGATCACACTCAGTGCGAGCGCGTCGCCCTCGAGGCCGCCGAGCGCGGATTGCGGCACCCTGCGGTTGGAGCGCTGCGTGCCGTCTTCATACACCACGTCGAAAAGGACGAATTCGCCGACGATCCGCGTGCCTGGCTTGCGCGCCATGTTGCTCTTCCTTGTTCGAGATCGCCCCGCGCGTTGCGGCGCGGTTTGCCCGAAATCGGAAGAAAGTGCAACCGCTACGGACCGCGGCTCCGAGGCCGGGAATGACGGCACGGAGCGGCTAAGTGGCCATCAATTCACCTTTGCAGCTTCCGCCACGGTCACCGGCTCATCGCGCCACACGTCCGGAAACGTCTTCTTCAAATTCTCCACCTTCGGCGCGTCGTTGAAAACAATGTACGGCTGATTGGGGTGCTTGATTGCGTAATCCTGGTGATAGGCCTCGGCGGGGAAGAACGTGGCCTGCATCGTGCCGGTCTTGGTCACGATCGGGCGCCGGAACGTCTTCGCCGCATCGAGCTGCGCGATGTAATCCTTCGCGACCTTCGCCTGCGCCTCGCTCTGCGGGAAAATCTCCGAGCGATATTGCGGGCCGGTGTCCGGGCCCTGGCGGTTGAGCTGCGTCGGGTCGTGCGCGACCGAGAAGAAGATCTGCAGGATCTTCCCGTAGGACACCTGCTTCGGATCGAAGGTCACCTGCACGGCTTCGGCATGCGCCGTGCGGCCTGAGCTGACGGTTTCGTAGACGGCATCCTTCTGCGCGCCGCCGGCATAGCCGGACACGGCGTTCTTCACGCCCCTCACGTGCTGGTAGACGGCCTGGATGCCCCAGAAGCAGCCGCCCGCGAGCACCGCGGTCTCGAGGCCGGAGCTCTGCGCGGGCTCCGCCGTGGGCGGCGGGATTTTCACCATGGATTCGGCTTGCGCAACAAGCGGCGCAGCGGCGAGCGCAAAAGCTAGGAGGAGGGTGCGGTGGTTGATCATGGCGGGCATCCCGGCTGGTTCGATTGGCCCCGATATACGAGCGCGCGCGCCTGCGCGCATCACACAATGTTACACGTTGGCGTGAGAGGGTTGTGTCCGGTCGTCTCGTATCCAGGCTGGGTCGCGGGGACGAACGGCACACTCAAGCCTCCCGCGCCGTGAGTTCCTCGCATCAAAGGTTGCGTCCGCGCGCGAAGTCCCTATGTTTGCCATCGCGTGGTGCGTTCTGAGTCGCGCGCGCTGTGCCAACAAGAAAAGGTTTTCGGCAGGGGATGACCACTCCAGAGCAGTTCAATCTGCGGCCGCGTTTCCTGATGTGCCGGCCGCAGTATTTCGCCGTCACCTACAGCATCAATCCGTGGATGGATCCGGCCGCCTGGCGCGAAAGCGGCGATGCGCTGCACGCGACCGCCGCGCGGCAATGGCAGGGACTCTTCCGCGCGCTCGGTAGCAATGGTGCGATTGTCGAGACGGTCGAGCCGCAGGACGGGCTGCCGGATCTCGTCTTCACCGCGAATTCCGCCGTAGTGCTCGACGGCAAGGCGGTCCTCGCGCGCTTCCGCCATGCGCAGCGGCAGGGCGAGGAGCCGGTCTTTGCTGCGGCGTTCCAGGGCTTGCGGGCGCGCGGACTGATCGACGAAGTGGTCACCCTGCCGCAGGGCGTCGCGCTCGAAGGCGCGGGCGATTGCCTTTGGGATCCGCACCGCCGCATGTTCTGGATGGGCAGCGGCTTTCGCACCGATGCGGCCGCGCGCGAGATCGTCGCCGCGGAGTTTGGCGTGCCCTGCGTTGCGCTCAGACTGGCCGATCCGTCCTACTATCACCTCGATACGGCGTTCAGCCCGCTGCCCTGCGGAGCGGTGATCTACTATCCCGGCGCCTTCACGCCGGAGGCGTTGGCGGAGATCCATGCGCGCGTCGCCCCCGAACAACGCATCGAGCTGTTGCCGGCGGATGCCGCGCGCTTTGCCGCCAATGCGGTCAGCTTCGGGCGCACCATCCTGCTGTCGAGCTGCAGTGAAGCGCTGCGCGGGCGGCTCAACGACCGCGGCTACAAGGTCGTTAAGACGCCATTGGCCGCGTTCCTGCGTAGCGGCGGTTCCGCCTGCTGCCTGACGCTGCGGCTCGACCACCGCTCGGCGGCGGTGCAGGCGGTGGCTGCTATGAAAGCGAAGGCCGCGCGCGGGCGGTGATCGTCAACTCTTCTTTCGCGGCAGGCCTTTGCGCTTGGTGTGGGCGAACTCCTCGAGCTGCTTCTCGTTCATCGATTGAGCCATCTGGCGTGAGGCGCCCTTGAGACTGGAGACCGGGCGTTCGCCGCGTTTCGCGGCCAAGGCGGCGCCCGCTGCCATCTGCTGCTTTTTCGATCTTGCCGGCATAGCGTTCTCTCCCTGCTGGGCAGGGAACGCGCGCCCGTGCGAACCGTTCCGCGCTGGACTATAATCTTCGGGCCACGTTCCTCCTCAAACCGGAGATGTCGTCATGGCAACCTATCTGTTGTTCGGTAGATATTCGGCGGACGCGCTCAAAGGCATCAGCGCCAAACGCTCCGACGAGGCGAAGGCGCTGATCAAAAAACATGGCGGCGAGCTGAAGGCAGCCTATGCGACGCTCGGCGGCATCGATCTCGTGATGATCGCCGACCTGCCGGATAATTCGCGCGCGATAGCCGCATCCACCGCGCTTGCGAAATTAACCGGCATTGCATTCACCACCGCGCCCGCGGTTACGATCGAAGAATTCGACAAGTTGGTGGGATAGGCGGACACAATTATCCAAGCCATTCGTCCCCGCCGAAAGCGGGGACCCAGATGGATTCCCGCTTACGCGGAAATGAACGGAGAGGTGCTGTTTACTCCAACCCCTCAATGATCCGGATATCCCGCACGGCGCCGTCGCCGAGAGCGCGCAGCGCTTCCTGGTAGCCGGGGCTATCATGTCCGGCGATGGCCTTGTCGAGGCTCGGAAACTCCGAAACGACGAGGCGCTCTTTCAGTCCGGATTCGTAGGTCGCGTTCGGATTGCCGCGGCACAGATAGCGCACGCCGAACGGCGCGAGCGCGAGCGGCGCGAGCTTGGCATAGGCGGCGAGCTTCGCGGGGTCCTTGATCTCGCGATAGGTGGTGACCCAGTAGGCTTTGGGCATTGGTTGCTCCTCCCTGACGCGGCGATCCTAGCGTGCGGGTGAGTGTTTGCGAAAGCTCGAGGACCAGTGCGTTTCAGTCCGTCATGGCCGGGCGCCTGTCCTCGGGCTTGACCCGAGGATGTCCCGGCCATCCACGTCTTCCTTGCTGCGCGACAACGAAGACGTGGATGCCCGGCATAAAGCCGGGCATGACAGCAAGGTCTGGCCGGGACAAGCCCGGCCATGACAGTGTATGGATCAGCAGGGGGCAAGACGGGTTGGTTCATGGTCAGATTATTCGCTCTGGTTTTCTCCACGCTTCTCATTGCTGGTCCCGCCTCGGCCGCCCAATGCGGCGGCGACTTCCAGACCTTCCTCGCCGCTATGGGGCGCGAGGCGCAGGCAGCCGGGGTCTCGCGTGGCGTCATCGACCAGGCCTTTGCCGGTGTGACGGTTGATCCGGCCGTGCTCTCCTTCGATCGCCGTCAGCGCGGCACGTTCCGCAAGAGCTTCGAGGAATATGCAAGCACGCGCGTCGTCCCGGCCCGCATCAATCGCGCCAAGCGGCTGATGCAGACCCACGCCGCGCTGCTCTCACGCGTTGAGCGGCAATTCGGCGTGCCGCGGGAGCTGCTGATGGCAATCTGGACGCTCGAAAGCGACAACGGCACCGGCGACATGGGCAAGCTGCCGGTGGTCCGCACCATCGCGACGCTCGCGCACGACTGTCGCCGCAGCGAGCTGTTCCAGAACGAGCTGATCGCGGCGCTGAAAATCGTCCAGCGCGGGGATCTTCCGTTGCGCGATCTCATCGGCGCCTATGCTGGCGAGATCGGCCAGACCCAGTTCCTGCCCTCGTCCTACATCAAGTACGGCGTCGACTATGACGGCAACGGTCATATCGATCTGCGGCACAGCGTGCCGGACGTGCTCGCGTCCACCGCAAACCTGCTGAAGGTGAACGGCTGGCGCGCCGGCGCGCCGTTCGGCGACGGCACGGAAAATTTCCAGGTGATGCGCGAGTGGAACAGGTCCGAGGTCTATCGCAAGACCATGGTGCTGTTCTCGGAGCGGCTGAAGCAATAGCTATCCGTCATGCCCGGCTTTATGCCGGGCGTCTCTTTTGCGCGTCTGCCGACGGAACTCTTTGAATGCCCCCGCTTTAACGCGTGGCGGCTTTGCGAAGGAACCGTGGGCGGCGATGATCAAGGACCTCTGGTACAAAAACTCAATCATCTATTGCCTGTCGGTCGCCACTTACATGGACGCCAACGCCGACGGCGTAGGCGATTTCCAGGGCCTCATGCGGCGCCTCGACTATCTGCATGGTCTCGGCATCACGGCGATCTGGTTGATGCCTTTCCAGAAATCGCCGGGCAAGGATGACGGCTACGACATCTCCGATTATTACGCAGTCAATCCGGCTTTTGGATCTATCGGCGATTTCGTCGAATTCACTCACGGCGCCAAGCAGCGCGGCATCCGCGTGCTCATCGATCTTGTCGTCAACCACACGTCCAATGAGCATCCGTGGTTTCAGGAGGCGCGTCGCGACCCGAATTCGAAATTTCGCAATTGGTACGTCTGGTCAAAAAAGCGTCCGGCCCACGCCAATAAGGGCATGGTGTTTCCCGGCGTACAGAAGTCCACCTGGAGCCACGATCCGGTGGCGAAGCAATGGTATTTCCATCGCTTCTACGATTTCCAGCCGGACCTCAACACGTCGAATCCGGAAGTCCAGGCCGAAATTCTGAAAATCATGGGCTTCTGGATCCAGCTTGGCGTTTCGGGTTTCCGCATGGATGCCGTGCCCTTCATTATCGGCACCAAGGGCGCGGACGTGGAGAAGCCGCGCGAGCAGTACACCATGCTTCGCTCGTTGCGCGAATTCCTGCAGTGGCGGGTCGGCGACTCCATCATTCTCGCCGAAGCAAACGTATTGCCGCACACCGACATGGACTATTTCGGCGATGATGGCGACCGCATGCACATGATGTTCAATTTCCAGGTCAATCAGAACCTGTTCTATGCGATGGCGACGGCCGATACGCGGCCACTTGCAAAGGCACTGGCCAGGACAAGGGAAAGGCCAGCAAGCGCGCAGTGGGGAATCTTCCTGCGCAATCACGATGAGCTCGATCTCGGTCGCCTTACCGAGAAGCAACGGCAGCGCGTGTTCGAAGCATTCGGGCCAAATCCCGAGGATCAGCTTTATGATCGAGGCATCCGACGGCGGCTCGCACCAATGCTCGGAGGGGACAAGCGGCGCCTGGAGCTTGCGTACAGTTTGATGTTCACGCTGCCGGGCACGCCCGTCCTGCGCTATGGCGACGAACTCGCAATGGGAGACAACCTGTCATTACCCGAGCGGACATGTTGCCGCACGCCGATGCAATGGTCGACCGAACCGAATGGCGGCTTCACCAAGAGCGATAAACCGGTCGTGCCCGTTATCAGCGATGGTCCCTATGGCTTCGAGCACGTCAACGCGGCTGACCAGCGCCGTGATGCAAATTCGATGCTGAACTGGACCGAGCGCATTGTCCGCATGCGTAAGGAAGTGCCGGAAATCGGCTGGGGCGATTTCGAAGTGCTGAAGACCGGCGACTGGGCGGTGTTCGCCATCCGCTATGACTGGCGCAACAATTCCGTCCTGTTCCTGCATAACCTTGCGCACGAGCCGCGGGAGGTCGAGTTCTCGGTGGGGGTTAAAGGTGACGCCGGCAAGTTGCTCGTCAACCTGTTGGGCCAGGATCACAGCCGTTCCGACAATGGCAGGCATCGCGTGTGCCTCGAAGGTTACGGCTATCGCTGGTATCGGGTGGGCGGTCTGGACTACCTGCTCAAGCGCACGGAATTTTAGCCGTTTTCTTTCATCAGGATCGTCAGCCCCTCGTTGGGACGCAGGACAAGGTCATCCAGGCGTCCGCTGCGGTCGAGATAAGTGGACACGAGGATCGTCGATCCGCGCAAAGCCTGATCGGAGATCGGCTGCGTGGTGCTACCGAAATTGAGACAGACAAGAATGCGCTGATCGCCGGCCGTGCGTTCGAAAATGAGCACGTTTCCCTGCACGCTCACCAGGAGCAAGGCCCCGCTGGTCAGCGCCAGATAGTGGCGTCGAAGCGCGAGCAGGCGACGGTAGAGGCTCAGGATCGACGTGGAGTCTTTCCGCAAGGATTCGACGTTGCACGATCGGTAGTGTGCATCGAGCGGCAGCCATGGCACGCCATCGCTAAATCCCGCATTCGGCGTGCCATCCCACTGAAACGGCGTGCGCGAGGGATCGCGGCTCAGCCCGAGCCCCGGCTCATTCTTCTCCCATGGATCCTGTATGGCCTCCGGCGGAATCATCACTTTGCCGATCCCGATTTCGTCGCCGTAATACATGGTCGGGGTGCCGCGCAGCGTCAAAAGCAGCATGGCGGCGATGCGGGCCTGCGCGGGAGTGACACGGGCGGCAATTCGCGGCTGGTCGTGATTTCCCAAGACCCAGTTCGGCCAGCCCCCTGGCGGCAAGGCCGCTTCATAGTCGGTTATCAGCTTGGCGATGGCCGACGCCGTCCACGCCGTGTGAATGAGCTGGAAATTGAACGGCAAGTGCGCGCCGCCCAGGTCCTTGCCGTAGTAGGTGACGAGCCGCTCGATCGGCAGATAGATCTCGCCGATCAGGACGCGCTCGTCGTATTGGTCGAGCACCTGTCGCATCTCGGCGATCATGTCGTGAGTTTCGGCCTGGTCCGCGCTGTAAACGGGAAGAAACCTGTGAATGCCGGGTTCGTCGGGCCGATAATTCGGATTTGGCGGGTTATCGCGCAGCTGCGCATCCTTGATCAGCAGCCAAATGACGTCCACGCGAAATCCGTCGACCCCGCGCGCGAGCCAGAATCGCAGCACGTCGTACATCGCAGCCCGAACGGCCGGATTACGCCAATTGAGATCGGGTTGCTCGCGCAAGAAGCTGTGCAGGTAGTACTGCCCGGTCAACGCATCGAGGGTCCATGCCGATCCGCCAAATTGCGAAAGCCAATTGTTCGGCGGTAACCCGTTGGGCTTGCCGTCGCGCCAGATGTACCAGTCTCGCTGTGGACTGGACCGCGACGACCTGCTCTGCAGAAACCATGGATGCTGGTTTGAGGTGTGATTGGGAACAAAATCGAGAATGACCTTGATTTCGCGCTCGTGCGCCGCCGCAACCAGTCGGTCGAAATCGTCCAGCGATCCGAACAATGGATCGATATTGCAATAATCGCGGACGTCGTAGCCGAAATCCGCCATCGGGGAGGGGTAGACCGGCGATATCCAGATGGCGTCCACGCCCAGCCATTTCAGATAGTCCAGGCGCTCGGCTATGCCTTTAAGATCGCCGACGCCGTCGTCATTCGTGTCCTGAAATGATCGCGGGTAGATCTGATAGATGACCCCGCGTTTCCACCAGACGGAACCGGTCATCCTATCAAGATCTCTGGTGCGCGAGGCGTTCGCAAGCGTCGATGGTCTCCGCACAGCCGACTTAACACTTCAGTGTTTCACTTTTCTGTCAGATAAGGCGCCTCGCCAGAAGTCAAAATAAAAAAACCCCGCCGATAGTGTGGCGGGGTGAAGTGGGGAGGAAAACGCCTTCACCCTTCCAGCCTGGATCAAAACGAATCAACCTTCTGTGATCCACCTCACATTTACACCTCGGCTGAGTTGATATTTTCACGTCTGACAGTAGAAAAAACGTCAAAGCTCACAACAGTCAGTGTGAATTCCATGATCGCCTTCGTGATGGAAAATTCCAAACTCATCATGATTTTCCTGCTGGTCGGACTCATTATTGCCTTGGGGTCGTGGCCGTACCGGCATGAAACGCGCGAATGATGGCGCGGTCCGCTAGCGCGAAAAGGACCGAGCAAAAAAGAGGCCCCGCCATAGCGGGGCCAAGTTTTTCTAAATGTTTACTGTTGTTTTTGGGCCGGCGGCTGATTGTCAGCCGGCGGTTGGGACTTTTGTGCTGGCGGCTGGCTTGAACCTTGACCCGACGTCGACGACGAGCCGTTGCTCTTGCTGCTCGGGTTCGACTGACCGGACGAGCTGCTGCCACTCGATGGGCTGCCCTGACCGGTGGTCTGGCTTTGCGACGGAGCCTGGCCGCTCTTGTCCTGCTGAGCGGATGGTGTCCCGCCCTGGCCTTGGCCCGAGGACTGGTTCTGAGCCGGCTGGTTCGATTGCCCAGTCGTGCCCTGCTGTCCCGACGGTGCCTGTCCGGAGGTGTTCGACTGACCAGGCTGCGCGCCGCTCTGGCCCTGCGTGTTAGACGACCGGTCCTGCGCATTGATGCGGCCAGAGAGTCCTAAGGAGGTGACCGTCCGGCTATCGATCCGGCCGGTGGCCTCAAAGCCCTGTCGCCGCTGGAAGACGATCAACGCCTGCCGGGTGCGATCATCAAATCGACCGGTGACGCGGCCACGCAGGATACGCCGTTCAATCAGGGTCTGCTGCAGGATCCGGATCTCCGGCTCGGTGAGGTCTACGACGGTCGTGCTCGACGCACCTCCACCAACGGGTGCGCCTCCCGCACGGCTGAACCGAGCGCGTGGCCCCGCTGGTACGACGTCAACGATCTTGTGGCTACGATCCACGATCACGATCTCATCCTCGACCACGAAGAAGCTGTGGTCGCGATATTGCGGGAAGAACTCAACCAGGACCGGGAATGTCGTTACCGACACAAAGCGTACCGACCTGGGCACCAGCACGCCGGTGTGAATGTCAAAGTTCACGCGGTTGAGCCGCGGCACATTCCTCGCCGACAGAACAGACTGCTGGATCCGGGTCTGCTGCTGCGCGGTGATTTGAGTTCCGGCCTGCGATTGAATGCTGGCGCCAGATTGCTGTGAGCCCTGGCTTTGGGTTTGGGTCGCACCCTGGTTCTGCTTGGAAGCATTCGAATCCGGCTTCTGCGCGCCCTGGTTCATGGAGGGCGATTGGCTCTGTTGCGACTTGCTGTCCGAAGGAGCCTGGCCTGTGGTTTCCTTTTTGGAAGACGGCTGACCCTTGTCCGTCATTCCGCTCTTTTCGCCAGTGCCCTGGCCGGTAGTGGATTTCTCACCCGATTTGGCCGAGCTGCGGTCTTTGGCTTTTGACTCATCCTTTTGCGAGCTCTTTGCCTTCATTTGATCCTTGTCGGGCTTTTGGGAGCTCTGCGCCTTCATGTCATCCTTGTCCGACGAGCCTTGCCCGGTCGTTGATTTCGGCGCTCGCTCGGACTGAGCCTGTCCGCCCATCCGGTCCTTGCCTGGCTGAGTGCTTTGAGCCTGGCCTCGACCATGGTCAGCCGCGCCCTCGCCGCGGCTTTCGCTCTTAGCCTTCGTCTCGCCGGCGCCCTGCGCCGATCCCTTGGAAGGCGACGTCTTTGCGCCGGACGAACCCGACGACATGCCGGTTTCAGGCGCGCTTCCTGCGCCGCCGGCGCCTTCTCGCATCCCTTGTGCCGATGCCAGGCCAACGCCCGCCAACAGCGCAACGGTTCCGAGTAAGAACTTCTTCGTATTGCGTTGCATTGTAACGTTCCTCTCTGATTGTTCCCGTGAAAGCCGGGGCTCCCACTTCGACTCAAGAAGAACCGATGCGCGGGCGAATCCGTTCCCGTTTGGAGCGGCGATAGCACACGAGAGATTGATGTCTGCACAGGAACCATTCCGAGCACCGAATTGTCAGGGCGCAGTCTTGAGAATGCAGTTCCACAGGAACGGAATGTCGGTTCCTATGTTGGCCCAATGACAGTCCAAGAGGTTAATGCAGCGGAGTTCGCTAATGGGCCGAGTTGAACAATATAGACATTTGGCCACAGATGTTCGCAATCGCGCAGCACGGGAATCAAACCCGATTTTGAGGGCCGAATGGGAGAATCTGGCGGAAACTTATGTCCGGTTGGCAGAACAGTCGGGCGAGTGGAATGCAGATCTCACATACGATCCGATCCAGGACATGCTGGACCGGACTCGGCATTGATTGTCTCGACGCGATCAGGAACAATTATTTCGCAGTGCCACGATCGAGGCGCTCAAGGACAGCGTCGATCTCAGCACCGCCAAGAATGACCATGTTCGATATCCAGATCCAGGTCATGAAGCCCACGGCTGCCCCGAGTGAGCCGTAAGTTTTGTTGTAGCTGCCGAAATTCGCCGCATACCACGAGAACAAAACCGAGGCCGCGATCCAGGCAAGGGCGGCCAAGGCGGTACCCCAGGTGATCCAGTGCCATTGCGCGCGCTCGCGGTCTGGGCCAAAGCGGTAGATGACGGCCAGGCCAAGGACCACCAACATGTAGAGGGCGGGCCAGCGCGTCAGCATGATGATCGTTCCGCCGATGCTCTCGAGGCCCAGATAGTTCATGACCGCCGGCAGCACGACAATCGCGCCCAATGCGAGCAAAAGAGCCAGAAGCGCGCCGGCCGTGAACGCGAGCGAGACCGCATTCAGTTCGATAAGGCCGCGGCGTTCCTCCGTGTCGTAGACAATGTTCAGCGCGTCGAAGAGCGCTTTCATTCCCGCATTGGCGCTCCACAGCGAAAGACCAAGGGTGAAGAGGAAGGTTGCGCCCAGAGTGCTTGTTCCGCCCGATACGACGCGACCAAGTTCATCGCCAATGATCTGGATTGCTCCCTCCGGGAGCAACGAGGAGAGCTCATTGAGGTGCGTCCGGATCGCGGCCGGATCGGCGAAGATCCCATAGACCGAAACGAGCGCGGCTATCGCCGGGAATATTGCGAGAAGGACAAAGAACGCGACCCCGGCGGAGATCGAGACCACCCGGTGCTGGCCAATCGCGCTGTAGAGAAGGCGCAGGATTTCGAGCCACGCCCGATGTGCTTTCGCGCGAGCTGGTGCGGAGGGCCGACCTGTGGCCAGCTCCGGGACTGGCACGTCTGATGGGGGCGTATCCGTTGATCGTCGGTGAAATCCCGCTAGCAGCAGGGCGCCCCCGATCAGGGCGGACCACAACCGACGACGCCTCCGAGGGCTCAGCGTCCCCCAATCGCCGCCGGCTGTCGCCATTTTAGCTGCTGCGAGCCGCGGCCAACGTCCTGCTGTTGCGGGACCTGCGTTTCCTTCTCCGGCCGCGGGTGCGCGTCTGCGCTCGTGGCGCTGTCATACCGAGGGTCTTTGAGATGGGCCCGCGGACTTCGGAGAATATCAACCACCCCACGCCGGCAGCGATCAGCATGGAAGCGATCGGATTGTTCCGCGCCTGTTTTGCCATGATAGGCAGGACATCCTCAGCCCAGTTGCGAGGATTGACCCCGTTCAGGAGGTCGCTCACGACGGTCGTGGGAGAGGCGTGATAGCGCAGGTCGTTGATCTTGTCGGAAAGGCGCTCACGCGCCCGCTCCGCCTTGCGTTGAAGCTGTGCTGACGTAACCATACAATCACCTCATGTTTGCGATGGACGAATCTTTTTGCAGTTGATCGAGGGTCTTCGAGGGCGCGAGCCGAGCCAGGCTCAGGCGATTGATGCCTAGCCAGATGAGACCCACCCCAACGATGAGAGTGGCCGTTGCCACAATGAGCGTCGCAATTGGCCAAGAGAAGCCGTAAGCCACGAGACCGGTAACCGCGGCTTGCAGCAGAAGCACGATCGTTGCCATCAGAAGCACCGCGCCCGCACCGATCAAGGCGACTGACAGCGCCGTAAACGTGAGCTTCTCAACAAGCTCCACGCGCAACAGCTGCAACTCGGTCTGCAGCAAGACTGCAATTTCCTTCAATGCGTCGCCGGCGATATCCACGACTCCTTTGTCGCTCGCACGCACGGGACGTCGCCGGCCCTCCGTCTCATCGGATGCCGAACCTGCCGCCATTGCGCCCTCCAAGGCGGCATCATGCCGCTCGGGTGATAACGGCGGTTCCGAGTTCTGGTTCCTACGAAGACCTTATGCCGCAAAAGGACTTGGGCCGTGCCTCAATCCCACAGTTCGCGGTAATTGTGGAAGTTGGGAAGAATTGGGTCGGACCGCGTCGGCTCCATCAGCGGAAGCAGCCGCCTGAGCATGGCATTGATCGGAGCAGAGGTGTGCCGCACGTACAAATCAATGGGGTAAAGAGAGTGGCGCAGGTGCCATTTCGGGTCGTAGTTGAGGCTGCCGCTGTAGAAACGTTTATAGCCGTTCGCGATCGCCCATTCGACGATGTCGTGGAAGACGCGATAGTAAAGATTGAGCTCGAAGGCGACGGAATAATCGAATCCAACATATTCGTGGCAGATGCGGTCGCCCTGCACGGTGCATAGGCCGAACGCAATGATATGGCTGTCCTGACGCCATATAAAAAATCGGACCTTGTCCGGAATCCGGCGTCCGATGTCGCGCAGGAATTCTCTGGTGAGCTTCTCGAACTGAAGCGGCGAGCGCTCGAATACTTTTTCGTAAAGCGGATAGATGTGGTCGACGTAGGGCGACGCATCGGTCACAACCTCTACGGTGATCGTGGGCCGTGCCCGTTCGGCGGCGCGCAATTTTCTTCGGACCTTTCCGCGCGTGCGCGGGCTAAGGCAATGGGAGAGATAGTCTTCGAAATTCTTGTAGCCGATATCGAGCGTGGTCATCGGCATGCTGGGGATGCGGGCGAAACCGGCATCCATCAGGCACTGCAATGGCGCACGGTATTTAACCGGAAATTCTTTCAGCACGATCATCGCGCATTTCAGTCTGCTTGCGACGTCCGGCAAAAATCGCCCAAGTGCCTCAGCTGTCGCGAGCCGGGTTGCATCGTCGCCGTCGAGATATCCTTCGCCTGCCGCGCACCCGACCATTAATGTGCGTGTATGCATGAAGCGAGGCCATAGACCTCGAACGCGGACAAGCATCTGTTTGAAGTCCGCGCTCACGCCGGCAAGGAGATCTTGGTCGACCACGAAAAATGGCTGGACAGCCCGCACGGCTTGATCGACCTCAACGATCAGGTAGCCGTATTTAAATCCATCGCTCAGGGTGTCTTCGAGAAGCTCGTAATAGCGATGATCTTTTCGCTCATTAGCGAACGCCGACTGCCAGTGCGGCAGTGTGGAAAGCTCGCACCTGGAAGCCATTCTGACCGTTATGACGGGATGCGCTGTCGAGCCGCTGTGAGTTCGCTGAAGCATCGGTGCATGCAACGCTTCACGGCGCTGCTATCACGCAAAAGCGCGGTCGAATGCAGTATCGTTGTAGTAAGGAAAGCCGAGGCCCACGCCCAATTGCCTGCGGCCGGATCGCAATGCACGCCCCGCGATGTGATGATCGATTGCGACGCGCAACAGGTCGGGAAGTTGTGCCGGTTCTTGCAGGATCGAGCGGAAGACAGCCGGCACGTTCGGGGTGCCATCGAGACGCAAGCCCAGCGTTGCTGCAGGCGGAAGCATTCTATGGGCGGCGTCGAGAATCACGCGGCAGGCGGCAAACGGGATCCGATGCTCCGCCGCGATTTCCGCCGCGATGTGCGATTCCATGTCGACGGCAGCCGCCCGGGTATCATCGTAAAGCTGCCATTTTTCCCGCGGGCTTTGCACCAATTCATTCGCCCCAGCGACATGTGCGTGAACGGCGCCGGGCAGCATTTCAAGAAGTCGTTGCGTCCAGGTCTGGTCCGTTGCGAAAACACCCTTGCCGGTGTTCACACCGGAGGCCACGACCCAATCGCCGGCAACGAGGCCGGGCGCCAAGCCTCCGGCAATTCCGAAGCTGATGATCCCGGAAGCGCCGCGGGCGATGGCCGCATGGAGCGCGGCACGCAATCCCGAGCTTTGATTGCAAATCACCGATACGCCTGGACCGCGCGCGATACCCGCTTCAAGCGCCAGGCAGGTTACGGCGACGACGCCCGCTTGTTCCGACATCCACACCCCGCTTCCCGGCGCCTTTATCCCAAAGGCGGCCGTCACGGTCAACGTCACGACGTGCGGAAAAACCAAGAAACAAGCGGGGATTCTGCAAATGTTTGGGGATGATTCGGCGTCGGGAAGCGAGCGGGCAAAGTGATGTGCTCGGCATGACACACCTCCACCGAAAAGATACCATTGTCGGATCAGGCGGGCTCGGAGACGTGAATGAGCGTTGAAATCGACGACCTCTTCGCCGAAGCGGAACCGCAGCGCTACGCGCTGCATACGCGCTATCTGAATGAACAGATGGTTCGCGTATTAAAGACAATCGGCTTCGACCGTGCATATCGGCGTGGCAAGGGCCAATACCTCTACGACCGGGACGGCTTGCAATATCTTGACCTGCTCAGCGGGTGGGGCGTGTTCGCCCTCGGCCGCAATCATCCGGTCGTTGCCGACGCACTGAAAAAGGTCCTCGACAGCGAGCTTCCAAATCTCGTGCAAATGGATGTGTCGGCGCTCGCCGGGGTGCTTGCCGAGCGGCTGCTGCGCCGCGTGCCGCATCTGGAAAAGGTGTTTTTCGCGAATTCCGGAACCGAATCGGTCGAGGCTTCGCTGAAGTTTGCGCGCGCGGCGACTGGTCGCCCGGGAATTGTCTACTGCAGCCACGCCTTCCATGGCCTGACCTATGGCTCACTGTCGGTGATCGGAGACGACATTTTCCGTTCCGGCTTTGGCCCGCTGTTGCCCGGCTGCGTCGAGGTGCCGTTCAACGATGTCGTTGCGCTCGAACGCGCGCTCGCTTCGAAAACCGTTGCAGCCTTCATCGTCGAGCCGATCCAGGGCAAGGGCGTCACCATGCCCACGGACGATTATCTGCGCTCCGCGCTCGAGCTGTGTCGCAAATACGGCACGCTGTTTATCGCCGATGAGGTGCAGACCGGCCTCGGGCGCACCGGACGGTTCCTCGCCTGCGAGCACTGGCGCATCGAGCCAGACATGGTGCTCTTGTCGAAGTCGCTGTCCGGCGGACACGTTCCGGTCGGCGCCGTGCTGACCCGCAAGTGGATCTTCGACAAGGTTTTCGATCGAATGGACCGCGCGGTGGTGCACGGATCCACGTTTTCGAAAAACGATCTGGCCATGGCGGCGGGGATAGCCACCCTCGAGGTGATCCAATCCGAACGACTTATGGAGAACGCAGAACGCACGGGCGCGCGCCTGCTTGCAACGTTCGAGCGAATGATAGGACGCCATGAACTGGTCAAGGACGTTCGCGGCAAGGGGTTGATGATCGGCATCGAGTTCGGTGCGCCTCGTTCGCTCAAGCTGAAGGCGTCGTGGAATCTGCTCGAAACGGCGAACAGCGGACTATTCTGCCAATTGATCGTCATTCCGCTGTTGAAGGAGCACCGGATCCTCACCCAGGTTGCGGGTCATGGAAATCACACCATCAAGCTCCTGCCCCCGCTGATCATCTCCGACCAGGACTGCGACTGGATCGAGCGATCCTTTGAAACGGTTATATCCGATGCACACCGCGTGCCCGGCGCGATCTGGTCGCTGGGAAAAACCCTGGTCGAGAATGCCGCGCGAGCGCGAGCGGGAGGCTGATCGTTAGTCGCGTCCACTACTCTGCTTCAGCGCGGCAGCAGCCAGCGCGTAGCCGCCTTGCGCTCCGTCGATGAAGTGAACGTGGCTGGGGTTTGTGGGCGATGGGGTGAAACAGGTCATCATCGCGTGATCCTGGCTGTGTGTGCCGTATCGGATTACGCCCCGCTCGGCTGCGTCCTTCAGATAGTTTTCGATCTCGGCGGCCAGTTGCGGCGTGCAGTCGAGCACCATGCGCAGCGAATCGTCGAACTTGCGGAAATCCGAGTTCTCGATGACTTGTTGGGTATACTTCGCCGGAATGAATTTTCCGACGCGCAGACCGAACCGCATGATGAGGAAGTAGAGAAAGGTCGTGGCCAGAACCTTGGCCTTGCGCGCGCCGATCGATTCACCAGCGCGCCGTGATGCACGGGCCTCGAGATCATATCCTTGGGGAGGCCATTTGATCCGCAGGTCCTCGCCGGTAACGGGACGTGACGCCCCGGGCGTTTTCTCGACGATCCGGGTCACTCCCTCGACCACGTGGAGAAAGTCTTCTGGATGGGTGTGCGGTGCGGGCGTCACGACAAGCGAAAGCACTTTGCCCCGCCGCGACGGGATCAATTCAAATCGGCAGGATAGGCCCGATAAGTCGGGATGCGAACCGGGTGGAGCGGGGGCTAACGCAATCTCGCCGCGTTTCATCGCGGCGTCGGCCCAGGCAAGACCGCCGCCCGAGAACATTGCGATGCTGATGTTGTCAGACGGAGCGTAGCGGGCGACGCGAACGTCGCGGCCCTGCGTGCGAATGCCGGCCACCGAAATCATGCCGATCCGCAAGATGAGATCGAGATCTTCCTTGACCCAGGTCGCGGTCTCGGCGAGCGCCTTGCCTGCCAACGCCGCATCGGCGGCTGGTACGGCAAAGCTTGCCCCGTCGCCGCCGAACACAAAGGGAAAGTCGCGGTTCTGCAGCGCATTGGCCACCGAAGCGATGACGGCGGCGCCTGCCATGTTCACGGCCTTGTAGCGATTTTGCCGAATCGCCTGCGTCGACTCCTGCACATCGGCGAGGCCTATCATCCAGTCTGCGGGGAGGGGCCGAAAGCAGGCATCATCCGCGACCTGGGTGAAATCGCGGAAGACCGGCAGGTCCTTGTAGAAATCAATCGTGCTTTCGGATGAGTCCATTGAAGCGATAGTAGCCGATCGAGGCATGAGGTGCGCGTGGCCCGACAGGTCGAAGAAGGTGTTACCGCCCGCATACCCGCCACAATCAGGGAATAGTTGATCCGCGGCACTGGCCTGCGACGGTGCTTGTCGCGGATGACGAGTGCAATGACAGATCATCGAAAATGCGATGTTGTTGTTATCGGCGGCGGCCCGGCCGGCTCCACGATTTCCGCACTCCTCGCCCGAGCCGGCAAACGGACCGTCGTTCTTGAGAAAGAGCGTTTCCCGCGCTTTCATATCGGCGAGTCGCTGTTACCGCTGAACTTGCCTCTGTTTGATCGTCTCGGAGTTGCCGACGATGTGCATCGCATCGGTGTTTACAAGCCGGGCGCCGAACTCATCTCCGACGCGCACAATGCCGCCACGACGTTTCGCTTTGCCGACAATCCTTGCCTGAGCATTGGTCACAGTTACCAGGTCAGGCGCTCCGAGTTCGACAAGGTGCTGCTCGATAACAGCCGGCGGCTTGGCGCCGAGGTGATCGAAGGCGCGCGCGTGACCGAAGTCGATTTGAATGGCGGTCGTCAGGCCCGTGTCACCTCAACAGGCAATGACCGAACGACGACGTGGTCGGCCCGATTTGTCGTCGATGCATCCGGACGCGACACGCTGCTGGCGGATCGTCTCGGCCTCAAGCGCATCAATAAACGCAACAACACTGCCGCGGTGTTCGGTCACTTCCGCAATGTTCCGCGCCGGCCCGGCGACAAGGCAGGAATGATCACCGTCCATTTGTTTGAACAAGGCTGGTTCTGGATGATCCCCTTGCCTCAGGATGTCATGAGTGTCGGCGTCGTGGGGACCCAGGCCTTCTTCAAGTCGAGGAAGGGAAACCTCGATGTTCTTTTTGCCAACGCCGTCGCTGCGACGCCAAGCCTTGCCGCGCATATGATCAATGCCGAGCGGTTGGGCCCGTTGACCGCATGCGCGGATTACTCATATGACTCACGGTCCTATGTGGGAGACAATCACATTCTCGTCGGCGATGCGGCAGCGTTCATTGATCCGCTGTTTTCAAGCGGCGTCATGATGGCCATGAGCAGCGCGGCGTTCGGTGCCACGGTGGTCGAGGGCCTGTTCGATGGACAGCGGCCGCGGGAGCGACTCGTGCGCGACTACGAGCGCAAGATAAGGCTTAGTCTTGGGTCGCTGTCATGGCTTATTTATCGGATCAATTCGCCGCTGCTGCGCGATATCTTCATGTCATCATTCGATCTGTTCAATACACGCCATGAGCTGATCAGAATTCTGGCGGGCGATTTCTACCAGCGGCGCGCGCTGCTCTCGCCACTCCGGCGCCTGCAGCTTGCCTACGGCTGCCTGTTGGTTCTCTCCAAGTTCGGCTTTCGCCTGGGCGGCGGCCATGCGGCGCCTTCGAGCACCCGATAGCAATTGGACCAATCGCCGCTGACTGTTCGGGTGGCACGGAAGTTGCTATCGTTTTCTCCTAGAGAACAAAAAACGCGGGGGCGGTGCATGCAGTTCTTCCGGCCAGCAACGGTAGCTACAATTGCGGCAACCGTTATGACAGTCGCGGGCGCCGCCCTGGCGCAACAGCCGCCATCGGCGCAATCTGCCGCGCAGAAGCTTATGGCCGTGCCCGGCTCGAAGTATCCTGGCCGCATGCACGTCCTGCCGGCGACGATGGAAACGACGCAATGGGGCTGGTTCGACAATGCCGAATTGCCGCGGCTGATTATCGATTCCGGCGACACCGTAGCGATCGAATCGATGTCGCACTCCCATGGGCAGCTCTATCCGGGCCGCACCATCGAAGAACTGAAAAAATTGCGTACCGACTGGCCGGCCCGCGGGCCGATGACGCTGACCGGCCCAATCTTCGTCAATGGGGCCGAGCCCGGCGACACGCTGCAGATCAAAATCCAGAAAATTGTGCCGCGGGCATGGGGCGCGAATTTCAACGTTCCGGGAATGTTTGGCCAGTTTCCCAGCAGATTCCCCGACGGGCAGGTGAAGTACTTTTATCTCGACAATGAGCGCAAGACCGCGGAGTTCGCGCCCGGCATCGAAATTCCGTTGCGGCCATTCCCCGGAACGCTTGGCGTCGCGCGCAGGGAGCCGGGCCGCTACAACGCGGTGCCCCCGGGACCGTTTGCAGGAAACCTCGACAACCGTGATTTGGTCGAGGGCACGACTTTGCACGTGCCTGTCTTCGTGCGCGGCGCATTGGTCTGGCAGGGCGATTCCCACGCAGCGCAGGGAAATGGTGAAGTGAACCTGACCGGCCTGGAGACTGCGTTCCAGGAAATTACGCTGACAATCACGGTCGACAAGACAACAAAGCTCGAGTGGCCGCGGATCGAAACTCCGACCGAGTGGATCACGATGGGTTTTGACGAGGATCTCACCAAGGCGCTGGCCAACGCCAAAGCAGAAACAGCAAAATTTTTAGTGGAGCAACGCAAGACATCGCCCGATCAGGCGATGGCCCTGGTTTCGAAAACGTCCGATTGCCGGGTGACCCAGGTCGTGGACATCAAGAAGGGTGTGCACTGCATGACGTCGAAGGACGCCGGCAAGTCGCTCGCCGAACCGCGGCCGACAGCCGAGACCCCGCAAAATCTCGTGACCTCATCGGCCGACGTGGACATGAACAAGGCCATGGACAATGCCTCGTGGGCCATGATCGAACTTCTACAGAAGGAGAAGGGGCTGACACGCCTTGATGCCTATTCGCTCGCGAGCATGACCATGGATTGTCGTGTCGGCGAAATGGATGGCGCGGAAAAAAGCGTGCACTGCCTTGTCGCCAAAAGCATGTGGAAGAAGTGAAATCCAAACCTGAGCACAAAAGGGAAGGGGGAGTTCGTATGTCCAGTTTTACGATCTTGTCGCGCATCGCGGTGGGCGCCTGCGGAGCGTTGGTGATAGGCGCGACAGCACTCGCACAAACGTCGCCACCCGCGCCGGCTCCAGCACCCGCAGCTCCTCCGGCCTCACCTCTGGGGATACCGCTGACCGCGACGATCACCACGCCCGGCTATCCGGCGCCTGGCCCGGCTGATCCAGCACTTCGCGTATTGCAGACGCCAAGCGGCAAGAAAATACATGTGCTGCCGGCCACGCTCGAGACGACACAATGGGGCTGGTTCGATAACTCCCAACCACCGGTTTTACGCGTCCGTTCCGGCGACACCATCATCCTGGAAACGATGATGCACAGCCACAACCAGGTGGTTCCTGGTGCCACCATCGAGCAGATCAAGAAATTGCGAACCGATTTCCCGGGCCGCGGGCCACACACGTTAACGGGGCCAATCTACATCGAAGAAGCGCAACCGGGAGACGTGCTCAAGGTAAGGATCAACAGGATCGTTCCGCGCGCCTACGCGACGAACTTCAACGTCCCCGGCATGTTTGGCCAGTTTCCGAACGTCTTCAAGGACGGTCAAGTCAAGTACATGTACCTTGATCTCGACAACATGACGACCGAGTTTTCGCCCGGCATCGTTCTGCCGCTGCGGCCATTCCCCGGCACGCTTGCGGTGGCACGCAAGGAGCCTGGCCGCTACTCGAGCGTTCCCCCCGGCGAATTCGCCGGCAACATGGACATTCGCGATTTCGTCGCTGGCACGACGCTCTATGTGCCTGTGCATGTTCCGGGTGCCTTGCTGTGGACCGGCGATTCGCACGCGGGCCAGGGCAACGGTGAGGTCAATCTCACGGCGATCGAGACCGCCTACAAGGAATTCAACATCACCGTCGAAGTCGTCAAAGGCAAGCCGCTCGATTTCCCCCGCATCGAGACGGCCAAATCCTGGATCACGATGGGATTTGACCAGGACTTGAACAAAGCCTGGGCGCAAGCGAAGGCGCAAACCATCAAATTTCTCTCCGAGCAGCGCAACGTTTCTGCCGAGCAGGCAGAGAAACTCATGCCGAGTGTTTCGGATTGCCGAGTCTCACAGGTCGTCAACATCAAGAAGGGCATTCATTGCCTGAATCCCAAGAACGTGCGCGGCAAGGAAGACCTGGAGCGACCGACCAAGGAGACCTCGAAATATCTCGTCTCGCACGTCAAGGATGCCGATCTCAACAAGGCGATGAATGATGCGTCGATGGGCATGATCAACCTTCTAGCATCGGAGAAGAAACTCGCGCGCCTCGATGCCTACGCGCTCGCCAGCATGGCAATGGATTGTCGGGTCGGCGCAATGTCGGACACCGAGAAGAATGTTCACTGCGTGATGCCGAAGAGCATCTGGGTCGCAAGCGCCGGCAAGCGCTAGCGAAAGCGAGGGAGGGCCGCGCGCGGCCCTCCCTTTTCCATGGTCATGTTGTTGTTGCGTTCTGCTCTGCTTATCGCGCTGCTTGCCGTGACGTCGGCGGCGTTCGCGCAGGATCGAGTCCAGGTCATCACAACCACGACCGACCTGCGCAGCCTGACCGAGGCCGTAGGGGGCGATCGGGTCGCGGCAGTGAGTCTTGTTCCACCGAACCTCGACGCCGAGGAGTATCAGCCCAAGCCCCAGGACGTGCTGCGCCTCAAGCAGGCGCGGCTCCTCGTGCGCGTCGGGCTCGACTACGATCTGTGGCTCGATCGCCTGCTGGCGCAGGTCGGCAGATCAGAAATCAGCCGCGGTGGTCCTGCCTATGTTGATGCGTCGTTTGCAATTGCAGTGCTGGAACTGCGCGGAATGAGCGTCGGTCCGGGGGACGGTCATGCCCATGGCAGCGGAAATCCGCACTATTGGCTCGATCCGAAGAATGCCGAGACCATAACCGCCAATATTGTCGAGGCGCTGGCGCGCATCGACCCGGCCAACGCGAAAACCTACGAAGTCAACCGCCAGGCATTTCTGACGCGCCTGAACGCAAAACTGACGGAATGGGAATCGAAGCTGGGTGCGCTCAAAGCCATGCCGATAGTCGCGTACCACAACAGCTGGCCCTATTTTGCGCGCCGGTTCCGGCTGGACGTCATCGGCTTTATCGAGACGAAGCCCGGCGTGCCACCGAGCCCTTCGCATCTTGCCGCGATCGTGCGCGACATGCGCGCGCGTGGTGCCCGAATAGTCTTGCGCGAGCCGCACGAGCCCGAGCGTGATGTAGCCTTCGTCGCAAGCAGGGCAGGGGCGCAGGTCGTGACGCTAGCTGCTTCCGTGGGCGCACTGCCGGGAGCCGACGACTATATTTCGCTGTTCGATGTGAACGTTGCGGCTTTGACGAAAGCGGCGGCAAGACGATGATCGATGTCATCCAATTCCTCTGGCCCGCGTTTCTGGTCGCGGTCTGCCTGGTCGGCATCCATGCTTATTTCGGCATCATGGTTCTGGCTCGAAAAGTTATCTTCGTCGATCTGGCGCTTGCGCAGATTGCGGCGCTTGGCGCGACGGTCGCATTCATGCTCGGTCATCCGGCCCAGAGCATCGCAACTTACGGATATTCGCTCACATTCACTTTGCTCGCCGCAGTGTTGTTGGCGTTCACGCGGGGCTGGGGCACGCGCGTGCCGCAGGAAGCCCTGATCGGTGTGATCTATGTCGTCGCAGCCGCGACAGCCATTCTGCTCATCGATCGGGCGCCGCAAGGGGCGGAGCATCTCAAGCAGATTCTGACCGGAAACATCCTCACCAGCGGATTGAGCGACCTTGCCTTTATCGTGCCGCTTTATGCGGGGGTAGGCCTGCTGCACTGGCTGCTGCGACGTCACATGACAGGGGCGGGGTCGCTGGCCTGGGAATTCGTGTTTTATGCCAGCTTCGGCATCGTCGTAACCAGTTCGGTCGCGATTGCAGGCGTGCTCCTTGTTTTCTCTTTCCTGATTATTCCTGCAGCCATCGGCGTCCTGTTCGCGGATTCGCTTTCGAGGCAGCTCGCAATCGGCTGGATCGTCGGGACTTTGGTCAGTGCCGCTGGCTTGGCGGCATCGTTCGTCTTCGATCTGCCAACCGGAGCGGCGATGGTGTGCGCATTCGGCGCATCATTGGCGCTGGCCGGCGCGCTTTATCCCTTTTTGCGCGGCGATCGCCGGCGCGCGCTCCGCTCTACGATCAGAACCGCGCGCTGGATCGGCGCTGTCATCCTGGCCGGCTCGGCGCTGCAACTGGCCGTGGCGCCGCGCGCCGACCAGCCTCTGCTCGATCTCGCGGAATGGGCCATTCCGTCGCTGCGCACGCTGTATTTCACCCGCGCGGAAGCCACCACATACGCCGATGCCAGTGAATACGCGGAACGCTATCGCAGGCAGGCAGAAGATCTCAACGAAAGGGAGCGGCGGAATCGCACCGAGGGTCAGGGGCTGGACGACTTCACCGTTGCGCGCATCTCCTCTTTTCTGAAGTCATTTGGAGAAATGCGCAGGGGCGAGCAATTCGTCATGGGAGAAGTTCGCGCGCGTGCGCGCGAACGCATTCGCTGGCGCGGCAGCCTGGGCTTGCTGGCGTGCGCATTGCTGGTCGTGCCGATTTCCTGGCGCCGCCTGCGAAGCTGGCCTAGCAAGCAGTGATTGACCGAGTGCAACTCACTCCACGCGCGCGGTGCTGCGCGAGTGGCGCGTGATCCGGTGCGGCCGCCGATACTGGTCCATAACGACGCGGCAAGCCGGGTTTAAGCGAGGCCGGTTGTCCATCAGGCAGCGAAATACCAGGTTCCGATCTGGAATGGCCGCCCAGCACACTCTGAATGCATCGCCGATGCAGGCCTGTCGCTCTTCCTGGGTTTCCGCCATCGCGGTCGAACATAAAAACGGTATCGTCAACGCCACTGCTATCAGAGCAGGTACTTGCTTCGATCTGGCGGATTCCATGGGTTCTGTTTCGCTCCCGGAAGCTGACGAGAATGCGCGAATTTTTTTGGCGGGCGACGAAACGACGGGCTGCGGTCGTTACAATTATACGTCTCACTCGACTGCAGATGTTTCAGGCAACGCCCTCCCTCTTGCTTTGCCCGAACGACACCTTAAAGCGACAGTCGCCGCCGTTCCTATGGCCGGCGTGACACTGTGGATAAAAAAACAGCGAACAAGGTTCCAGCGTTGCGACGGGCAGGGTCGTCGACTCGACGACAACCACTGAGGATTTGTTGTGCGACAAACGCCAGCAAACGCCGCATTACCGGACGATTTGATGTCGCGGCGCGCAATTCCGCTCCCCCGAATAGTGGGCTAAGCTGCCACAAGACCAATCGAAACGCTGACCGGGCCGCCGGTGGGTGGCAACCGCAGGGGAATGACCATGGAGAGGCAAGGAAAGGCTCTCGCTAGCGCTTTTTTGGCGCTTATCATCAGCGGTAGCTTTGGGACGCTCCAGGCGCAGGATTGCCCGCGCGGTGAACTCGACAAAGCCTATTGCGATCGCGATGGCAATCTGGTCGCTGATACGCCTTCGCAGACCGTGAATCCACCGACGCTGGTCTTTGCATACACTCCCGTAGAGGACCCGTCCCTCTATAGCAAAGTGTGGGATGGCTTCCTCAGGCATCTTGAGAAGGTGACAGGCAAGAAAGTCGTGTTCTTCCCGGTGCAGTCCAACGCAGCGGAGATCGAAGCGATGCGTTCCGGCCGGCTGCATATTGCCGGAGTGAGTACTGGCCCCACACCGATCGCCGTGAATTGCGCGGGTTATGTTCCCTTCGCCATCATGGGCAGTAAAGATGGCCGCTTCGGCTATGAAATGGAAATCATTGTGCCGGCTGACAGCCCCATAAAGACGCCGGCTGACATCAAAGGAAAGAAGCTCGCCTTTACCGCACCAACTTCGAACTCGGGCTTCAAGGCGCCGTCCGTACTTTTGGAATCGGAGTTCAATCTGGTGGCGAAGCGCGACTATGAGCCGGTTTTCTCCGGCAAGCACGATAACTCGGTCCTCGGCGTCGCCAACAAGGACTATGACGCGGCAGCGATCGCCAACGAGGTGATGATCCGCATGTTTGAGCGCAACGTTGTGGACAAGACCAAGATACGGTCGATCTACAAATCCGAAACGTTCCCGACCACCAGCTACGGCATGGCCCACAATCTCGATCCGGCGCTGCAGGAAAAGATCAAGGACGCCTTCTTCACCTTCCCCTGGGAAGGCTCGGCGCTTAAAGCCGAGTTCAAGACCGAGGACCGGTTCGTGCCGATCACCTACCAGAAGGACTGGAGCGTGGTCCGCAAGATCGACTCAGCAAGCGGCGTGAAATACGCCTGCAAGTAATGATACGCCGCGGCAGGGGAGTCGGATGCTGCGCATCAAGGGTCTGACCAAGCGCTATCGCACCGGCGATCTTGCGCTCAAGGATGTCGACATCGAGGTGCCCGACGGACAGGTGATGGCCCTGATCGGGCCTTCCGGCGCCGGCAAGTCGACACTGATCCGCTGCATCAATCGGCTGGTTGAGCCGACATCCGGTTCGATCGCGCTTAATGACGTAAATATCGTCAAACTAGGCGCCGCCGAGCTTCGCCGTGCACGGCGCCGCATGGGCATGATCTTTCAGGAGTATGCGCTGGTTGAACGGCTCTCGGTTATGGAGAACGTTCTCACCGGACGGCTTGGCTATGTCGGATTCTGGCAAAGCTGGCTGCGGCGTTTTCCGCAGCCCGATATTGATGCAGCGTTCCGTCTGCTCGAGCGGGTGGGCCTCGATCACATGGCTGACAAGCGCGCCGACGAACTGTCCGGCGGCCAGCGCCAGCGCGTCGGGATCTGCCGCGCATTGATTCAAAACCCCGAATTGCTACTGGTGGATGAGCCGACCGCCTCGCTCGATCCGAAAACGTCACGGCAGATCATGCGGCTGATCCGGGAGCTGTGCGAAGAGCGCAAACTTTCCGCGATTATCAATATCCACGACGTGATGCTGGCGCAGATGTTCGCCGAGCGCATCGTCGGCCTGCGTCTCGGCGAGATCGTTTATGACGGTCCGCCCGACAAGCTGACGTCGGCAGTCCTCACATCGATCTACGGCGAGGAGGACTGGTCGGCAACGATCCGCAAGGTCGAAGAGGAATCCGCAGACGAGGAAGCCGACAACGTCGTGCCATTCGAAGTGCCTCGTCCCGACCGCGACCGCCTGGCAGGCCTGACGTGATGATTGATATCAGTCTGTTAATTGTCATGCCCGGCCTTGTGCCGGGCATCCACGTCTTGGCAAAGAACGACGTAGATGGCCGACTCAAGCCCGGCCACGGCGGTGGAGAGGCCGAATGTCGATAGCCACCGTCGCGCCCCGTCGCTGGAAAAGACCGCCGCTGATCAAATCAGCCTGGTTGCGCTGGGCGCTCCTGGCCGGAGCGGTGGTTTACCTCGCGCTGGTATTTCAGACCACCCCGGTGAACTGGACGCGGGTATGGGAAGGCCTGCCGCGCGGCGCTGCATTCGTGTCGGCATTTTTCCCGCCTGACTTCGTTAGCCGCTGGGACGAGATCGTTGAAGGCATCGCAGAAAGCTTATGGATGACCGTCATCTCCACCGTGATCGGCATCGCGCTGTCGATTCCGGTGGGAATAGGCGCCGCAAAAAACATTGCGCCGGCGCCGGTGTATTACTTCTGTCGCGCCGTGCTGGCCATTTCGCGCAGCTTTCAGGAAATCATCCTCGCGATTTTTTTCGTGAAGCTCTTTGGCTTCGGACCGTTCGCCGGTCTGGTTACGCTTTCTTTCGCCACCATTGGCTTTTACGGCAAGCTGCTTGCCGAGGACATCGAGGATATGGATCCTGCCCAGGCGGAAGCTGTGCGGGCGTCGGGCGCGAGTTGGCTGCAATGGATCAATTATGGCGTGCAGCCCCAAGTCATGCCGCGCATGATTGGGCTCGGCCTGTATCGCTTCGATATCAATTTCCGCGAATCCGCAGTGATCGGAATTGTCGGCGGCGGTGGCATCGGCGCCACCCTCAACACCGCATTCGACCGCTACGAATTCAGTTCGGCCGCCGCGATCATCATCGTGATCATCGCAATCGTGATGCTGTGTGAATACGGCTCCGGCTACCTGCGACGCTGGGTGCAGTGATGACCACGATCCCGGCACGGCCACGAACCTGGCAGCGTCGCGAGACGCGCGTTCAAATGATGATCTGGGCGGCCTGGCTGTTTGCCGTCGCCGTGTTTGTCGCCTGCTTCCAGCTTATTTCGGAGAAGACGATCTGGGCCTTTGTCTGGGATGCACCGCAGCAGGCGGCCGACCTTGCCGTACGCATGGTGCCACCGGACTGGCTTTATATCCGTACGCTCGGCCGACCGATCTGGGACACCATCAACATCGCGACCGTGGGCACTCTTGTCGCGGTGCTGCTCGCGATCCCTGTAGCCTATTGCGCTGCGCGCAACACCACGCCGAGCGTCAGTGTCGTGCGGCCCATGGCGTTGTTCGTGATTGTGTCGTCGCGTTCAATCAATGCGCTGATCTGGGCCTTGATGCTGGTTACGATCATCGGCCCCGGTGTCTTTGCGGGGATTATCGCAATCGCGCTGCGTTCCATCGGCTTCTGCGCCAAGCTGCTTTATGAGGCGATAGAAGAAATCGACGAAAAACAGGTTGAGGCAGTACGCTCGACGGGCGCGTCCGGCGCACAGGTGACGGCTTACGGGATTGTGCCGCAGGTTCTGCCCGCCTTTGCCGGCATCTCGGTGTTTCGCTGGGACATCAATATTCGCGAGTCCACCGTTCTTGGATTGGTTGGCGCGGGTGGAATTGGACTCGAGCTCAATGCCGCGATCACGCAACTCTACTGGACGCAGGTTTCGCTGATCCTGCTCGTTATCATTGCTACCGTGATCGTCAGCGAATGGGTATCCGCGAAAGTGAGGCACGCGATCATCTGACTCCGCTTGCTGGCCAAGATGAGCGGTCCTAAAATCATTCTGTGCAAAAACCCCGTGCGACCAGCCGCTGTCGAGTCATGACAAAGCAATCCTGTGCCGTTTCGATCGCCTGCATCCTGGGCACAGGTCTGGTGTCATCGGCCACCGTCTCTTTCTCCGCCAATGCTCAATCGGCTGATCTCGTTTTATGCGACCGGATCGCCGCCGACCCCTCCGATCCGGACAAGCCGGCTGACGTAAAAGGCACGGCCGAGATTGCGCCGTCCGATATCCCGACGGCGATCAAATTTTGCAAGACGGCATCGGCCTCGTCCCGACGCGCTCTTTACGAACTTGGCCGCGCCTACGCCGCGAACCGGCAGATGCCGGAAGCGATGGGCGCTTGGCGCAAAGCGGCCGACAAGGGAAGCTCGGCGGCGATGGTCGAACTCGGTGTGCTGCTTGGCACCGGAACCGGCGTCGCGAAGGATGAAGCGGCGGCGCGCAAGCTGTTCGAGCGTGCAGCCGAAGCCGGTAATCCCCGAGGCGTTAGCAATCTTGCTGCTCTTTCCGCCGGTGGTGGCGCGCCGTCCGATCCCGTCAAGGCCCGGGCCATGCTGGCGAAAGCGGCGGAGGCAAACTCCGCGGAGGCGCAATATCAGCTTGGACTGATGACCGCCGATGGCATCGGCGGCCCGAAGGACGATGCCGCAGCGCGGGCGCTCTTTGAAAAAGCCGCCGCGCAAAACCATCCCGGGGCAATGGAACGAATGGGCGCATTTGCCCAAAGTGGACGAGGCGGCGCGCAGGACTCGACGGCAGCAAAGGCCTATTACGAAAAGGCCGCGGCACTTGGCAACGCAGATGCCAAAGCCGCTCTCAAGCGCCTGGAATGTCCTTACGTCATTAAGGACAAGCGCGGGAGTCTCGTGACGACGCTCTGCTTCTGAGGGGCGCAATAAGGAAAAGCCGCCCTTTAGGCGGCCTTTCCAGGTCAGGTCCCATAGCCGTGGTGACAAGCCATGGCGACCATTCCCGGTACTCAACTCGCTGGCGTTTTTCGGGTTCACAACAAACCAGAAAATTTCTCGCGCTTTGGATCGCTGGAACTGGCGACGCCGTGTTCCTTATTCATGGAACATTCATCCGTCAATTCCGTTTGCTAGCCATGAGCGAACAGGCGACGACCAAACTAATCGGACTATCAGTATCCGCGATCTTTCTGATGATGCTGATGCTCCGCGCGATTACTTCTTGAATCCTCTACCCAAGTAAGGCGCCAAGCTCCTGAACCTATACTTCAGGATACGGTTATCCTGTTGGTTTTTTGCGGTAAGAGAAATAATGCAAATCCTCCGCGAGAGTGTCCTGACGTTAGTGCTTCTCGGCGCGGCGCCCGCCTTCGCCCAGGTGCCCTCACCGAATGCAACCACATCTGAACCCACCGCCGGCCAACCCTCGCCGGCGGAGACCGAAAACGCAAATCCCACACCATCCGCACCTGCAATCGAAGATCCACGGCCCGCATCAATGCTGGAAGAGCTGATCGCCTCCCGGTTGGCGCGGTTCGTCGACCGTAAACCGGAGCAGGCGGCGGTCGAAGCGTTTTACCGCGAGCGGTCCTTTCAGCCGATCTGGTCCGCAAACGGCGTGGCCTTGCCGCGGACGCGCAGCGTTGCCGAGTATCTCGCTCGGGTCGCATACCAAGGTCTCGATTCCCGAGATTACCCGATACCGGATTTTTCCCGCGACATGAACGAGGAAACTGCAGCGGTCAATGAGCTCCAGCTCACCGCGTCGATCCTTAAATATGCAAGGCATGCGAGTGCCGGCCGCGTCAGCTTTACGCGGGTCAGCGGCTCGATCCTGTATCCGGCGCATGCTGCGGATCCTGCGCAAGTTCTGACCCAGATTTCGTCAACTGACGATGCTGCCGCGGTGTTGTCGTCTTTCGAGCCGCAGCATCCCGGCTATAAGGCGCTGAAGGCACAGCTCGCGCGTGAATTGAGTGGCGCTGATGCCCGCAAGACGGCGTCGCAGCCAGGCAATGACGGGTCAAGGAAGCATTTCAAATCCGAAGAGTCACGATGGCACTCGGACCTCGTCGGAAAGCTGATCGCCAACCTGGAGCGATGGCGCTGGTTGCCGCGCGATCTCGGCCGTGGATACGTGATGGTGAACGTTCCGGACTACACCTTGTCTGTCTCCGAAAACAGCAAGCCCATCTGGCGTACAAAGATCGTCGTCGGAAAACCCGGCGAACTGGCAACGCCGCTGCTCAGCGAGACGATGAAATTTCTCACCATCAATCCGACCTGGAATGTGCCGCCGTCAATCATCCGCAACGAATATTTGCCCGCGCTTGCGCGCAACCCGGGCGCACTTGAGCGAATTGGACTGAGGGTGAGCCATAACCGTGACGGCTCGATCCGGGTCTATCAGCCGCCGGGCGACCGCAACGCGCTCGGGCGGATTCGGTTCAATTTCCCCAACCCCTTCCTGGTCTATCAGCACGACACGCCCAACAAGGATCTTTTTGCGCAGAGCAAGCGCGCGTTCAGCCACGGCTGCATGCGCGTTCAGTCGCCGGAACAATATGCCGAAGTGCTTCTGTCGCTGTCGCAGCCCAACGAAGGATTTACCCCGGCGCGCATACGGAGCATGTATGGGGACGACGAACGCACGATCAACTTGAAGAATCCAATTCCCGTGCACGTCACCTATCAGACGGCGTTCGTCGACCACAGCGGGCAATTGAATTTGCGCGAAGACATCTATGGTCTTGATGCTGCCATGCTGAAACTGATGCGCGGCAGTGAACGGATGATTGCGGATACGCCGATCCCGCGCAATTACGGAAGCAGCAGCAAGCCGGTCGTCGCTCGGTTGCCTTCGCGCTCGGCCCCCCGCGAGTACAGCCAAGAGCAAGGCTGGAATAATAGCGGAGGCTCGAACGGTGGAGGGTGGAACTACGGTAGAGGTTGGGATTTCGGCAGGAGTGGTGCGAACAGCTACGCGGCTTATCCGCAGGGCGGCGTCCGCTATTTTGATCGCGCCATGCGCGGCTGGTAGCGACGACCTCGAAACGTGAGGGCCGCGCAATGTCGCGCGGCCCTCTGTTTTTTCTCATTGTAATTACGAAATCAACTCGCCTGCAGCGTGACGTGCGCCAATCCGCTGAAACCCAGCGCACGCGCGGCGGCTGGCGTCAGGTCGATGACGCGGCCGCGCACGAACGGTCCCCGATCATTGATCCGCACGACAACGCTGCGGCCATTGCTCTTGTTGGTGACACGCACCCGCGATCCGAATGGGAGCGTGCGGTGGGCGGCCGTGAGCCCACCCGGGTGAGCGCGCTCTCCGCTCGCGGTTTTCTCTCCCGCATAGGCGTAGACGGAAGCGATACCGGATTGAGCAATCGCGGCGGATGAAATTCCGCCTAAAATCAGCGCGCCGCAAATCGCGGCGCCGAAACGCACAATCATCAACTAACTCCTGGATTGGCACCCCCAGATGGCCGCGCCTGTTAGAAGCCGCGGCGTGCGTTTTGGCGGCAAAAATACGGCGATTTCTCGAAATCGGAGTTGCGAAACGGAGATAACAAATGCGCCATTTGCTGTCGTTGCAGGCACCGTCTTCCGCATTTCGAATCTTAAGTGCGCGCAAATGCGACATGCGCACGACACGTCTTATGAATCGCGCGCATGGAACCTATGTTCGCTCGAGCATAGTGGAAGTTGCGAACAACATTTATCTACCCGTTAAAGCACAGAAAACGGGAAACGCCTTGGAGCCGTCGAACCCGATTGAGGGAGATGATCCATGGCTTATGCTCCAATCACAGTTGCCAAAAGCGGATCCGCCACCGGGGCGCCAACGCGAACTCGTCCCGGTTTCTTTCGCAGATTCTTCAACGCCATGATGGTCGCGCGACAGCGTCAGGTCGAACGCGAAATTGCGCGCTATCTTCGTACCCGCCGCTTCTCGGATGAGGCGGAGCGAGAAATCGAGCGCCGGTTTCTGTCCGCGCCGCCCCACATTTGAGGGGCGAGGACTATCAAGTCGACTTTGGATATCCATCGGTCGACGTGGGCACTGCCTGCGACTTGACACGTCTCGCTGCCCTGCTCAATGCACGGCGTCACGCTGCCGTCGCCCGCAAGCGTTATCCGTTCGCAGAATGGGCGCGGGGAAGCTAGGCTACTCCTTCCACGACACGCATATCGCGCTCGACGTTTCCGGTGCCCAATGCCTTGAGCGCCTCCTTGTAGGCTGGAGTGTCGTGGCAGGCGACGGCCTGGTCGAGACTTGGGAACTCGACCAGCACCACGCGTTCGTTCATCCCGGCTTCGTAAGTCTTTGTCGGATTGCTACGAGCGAGAAAACGGCCGCCGGCGCTTTCGATCGCAGGCACTGCGATCTTGGCATAGGCCTTCCAGGCTTCCGAATTTTTTACGGATCGATAGGTCACCACCCAGTACGCCTTGGGCATAACGCGCTCCCTTTTTGGTTGTCCGTCAAACTTATTGCGCAAAGGCCCGTCGCAGCAAGGCCTTTGCATCGTTGCCGCCGTCGAGCGGACGCAACGTTCGGCGCGTCACTTTCCACCCGTCCTTTTCGCGCTTGAGTTCCCAACGATTGGCGCCAACGCGGTGGATCCGAAAACCGGTCGATGTGCCGTGGCCAGACAACTCGCGCGGCGCACCATGCCGGTCGGGCGTGATGATCTGCAGATAAGACGTCGCCACCGCGGTATCGCCATCGAGATCGACGCGCGGCAATCCGGCAAAATGACATAGACCAGCGGCAATCGCAGCCTGGTGCTCGGGTGTCTTTACAATCCCTGCGATCGCTCCATTTCCCGTCGCACCTTTGCCACCGCCAAGATCGATCTCGCCGTCGGAGGTGAACGCATCGCGATAGTAACGATCGGTGCCAGTGTCGGCTGCAGGGGGATGACTCGCGATCAAATGGTAGATCGCAAGCGTGTCCTCGACTGCGCGAAGCCGGTCCTTCAACGCGTCACGTGTACCCATGTTTGTTTGCCTCCGCTGCTCGATGTGGGGTCCACGAGCCTACAACGCGGCCGTCACTGAGTGCGACCGCCAGATCGGAGCGCGAATCCCATGGGCAATCTGCAACATCCGTCGTGGCCGCCTGATCGCTTCTGCAAATCGTAAAATCTGCAGGAATTCGTGATGAAGCAACTCCGTGAGAGCTTGTTGCGGTCACAAAGTTGCCGGAGTTTCCCCAGAGCCTTTGATCATCCCCAACCAGGACACCCGCGATGAGAAAACTCAGCCTGACCACGATTCTGGTTGCCTTCGCCACTGCCGCGTCACCAGCGTTTGCACAAAACAAGCGGGCCACATTGCCTGATACCAATGGCCATCTCGATGCGCTGATTGCGCGTCATGCCGCGGCGAATAACATTCCCGAAGATCTGGTCCGACGCGTGATCAAGCGCGAGAGCGGCGGCAACCCGCGTGCCGTGAGCAAAGGGAATTTTGGGCTGATGCAGATCAAGCTCGCGACCGCCCGCGGGCTAGGTTACAGGGGCACTGCGGCCGGTCTGCTCGACGCCGACACCAACATGACGTACGCGGTTAAGTATCTTGCGGGCGCGTATCGCGTTGCCAATGGCAACACCAATCGTGCCGTCCATTATTACGCCGCCGGTTACTATTATGCGGCCAAGAACAAAGGCATCCCAATGCTTTCCAGCGCCCAGGCCTCCGATTCATTTGGGGGACCGAGCAACATCAAGTTCGGCTCGGATCAAAAGCTGCGTGCATTCTACAATCGCGGCATGACGTCCTGGTCGAATGCCTATCCGCGGCCGGACTCCTACTAGCGTTGGCGCCCGTTGGGCCGAGACTCGACGAGTTTTAGAATAATCTAGCGCTAGCGGGTGCGGGTGGACTGACCCGCCTGTTGGTTTGCATAGCCAGACTGTAGTTGCCGCTGCTGACCGGTCTGCTGATAGCTGCGGGCGGGTTGTTGGTGTTGCAGTTGATAGCCTGTCTGCTGGCTGGCGTACGCCGGCTGCTGATATTGCTGATAACCGTACGCGGGATACTGAAACTGTTGCGGCTGTTGCGGCTGTTGCGGACCGAACACCGGATAGGGGTAAGGCTGCGACCCCGCCTGCTGGCTGATCGACGCCGACTGTTGATCAAACAGAATTTCAAAAAAATTGAGAGGACGAGGCTGGGTGCCGGTCACGCTGGTGCGTCGCGGCCGTTGCGCGCGACGTCGCGTTTCCTGCTGCGCCTTGGATTGCTCGGGCCGGTTCACCGTCAGCGGGGTATCCTGAGGCGAAGGTATCGGCACCTCGGTCGAAGGCCCGCCGATCTCGATCGGAGTGGTGGCCAGCGTCTCGTTGACCGAGCTGCTTTCCTCGGGGCATCGCCGCGTTCGGCTGGAAGGCCGGCCAGCTCCGGTTGCGGCTCTTCCGAATGCGCCGGCGTGTCCGGCAGGTTTCGCAGTCGACTAAGCTGATCCGCACCCTTCAGCGCGGCATGGATTAGGAATTGCCGGGTTTCGGCCTGCCGATCGCGATCCGATAGCGCGCCGCGCGCGGGCACGCCCGGGGACGACAAAGGCACACGTGAGCCGTCTGGCGGGGTGAGCGCCAGAACCAGAATCAGAATGGCGAGAAGTACGCCGCCCACTGGAAGAACGCGGAGAATCGGCAGCATAGCCGTGCATAACTGAGTCGCCGTCATTACCAAAGCACCACCGCCCCCGGGGCATCGTCGCCGTTACGTCATGAGGCATTTTTGTCACGTGGCGGTCACACGGCGTTCCGGAGAGTGACAGTGCAAGTGACGGTTGCTACCAAGCGGCTCCAGGCATTGGGGAAAATATCATGATGAAAAAACCGGATTGTCCGATCATTGCCATCGAAGAGCATTACTGGGACCGCGAGTTGGCCAGCCACTTCACTGGGCCCGAGGCAGGCCGCGGTAATGAGACAGACGAAAGGCTCTATGATCTCGGCAGTCTGCGCCTGAAGGAAATGGACGAGGCGGGGATCGACGTGCAGGTCCTTTCCCATGGCGCCCCCTCGACCCAAAAACTGGGTGTCGATATCGCGGCCGATCTGACCCGGGAGGTCAATGACCGTCTTGCCAAGGTATGTGCCGCCAATCCCAAGCGCTTTGCCGCCTTTGCATCCCTTCCCACGGCCGACCCGAAGGCCGCCGCCGACGAACTGGAGCGTGCTGTGACCAGGCTGGGCTTCAAAGGCGCAATGCTGCACGGGATGTCGAACGGCGAGTTTCTCGATCTGAAGAAGTTCTGGCCGATCTACGAGCGGGCCGAGAAGCTCGACGTGCCGATCTACTTCCACCCATCGCTGCCTCATCCGAAGGTGACGGAAATCTACTATCAGGAATATGCCAAGGACTTCCCTTTGGTCGTGCGCCCGGCCTGGGGGTACACGGTGGAGACCGCCACGCAGGCAATCCGGCTGGTGCTATCGGGCGTGTTCGATGCGCATCCCGATCTGAAAATTATTCTCGGCCATTTCGGCGAGACCCTGCCGTTCCTGGTTTGGCGCATCGATTCATCGCTCAAACGGCCGGGGCAGAAGGCGATGAGCTTTCGGGATGTCTTCTGCAAAAACTTCCACGTGACCACGAGCGGCTTCTTCTCCGATCCGGCGCTGATCTGCTGTATGCTGGAGATGGGCGTCGATCACATCCTGTTCGCGGTCGACTGGCCGTTCGTGATGAACCCGCCGGCGGTCAAGTGGATGGGAAACGTCTCGATTTCCGACTCGGACAAGGTCAAGATTCTGAGCGGAAATGCCAAGCGCTTGCTGAAGATGTGACCGCGGCCCCTCATCACCGGGCTCGGCCCGGTGATCCCGCTTAGAAGAGCATACAGTTTCATTGACGAGATGGCCGGGACAAGCCTTGTGCTCGGACCGACCAGCGGCCGGACTCGAGTGCCGGCCATGACTCTATGAGACCGGATTGCGCCGATAGTAATCGGCGTCGACAGGCGATTGCCGCCAGCCCTTGTTACCGCGCCAGTCGTGGTGGTGTGCGCGCATATCGCTGCCATAACGGACGCGGAAAAGCAGCGTTCGAGCTGGTCCGTTCTCGTACTCGTGCACTTCGCCGGGAGGATGGACCACGAAAGCGCCCGGCGCGACGGGGACAGTTTCGTTTGGCGTCCGCATGATGCCGCCACCCGAAAAGCAGAAATAGATTTCAGTGGCATGGGGGTGGCAATGATACGGGCTGATCTGGCCCGGCTCCCAACAGGCGACGGTGACGTCCCCATCGGCGATCCTGCCGAGAATCTTTTCGACGTGATGCTTGGGATCCCACTGCTGCTCGCGCTCGAGACTAAAAACCTGCATGGCGATGATGCTCCGGCGAAACTAGATTACAGCCTAACGCAACCTCGATTCGGGCAGGAGTGGGTGGCGTTGCGCATCACATGCGCGCATTGATAGAAGGGACGCACGGGCCCGTAGCTCAATGGTTAGAGCCGACCGCTCATAACGGTCTGGTTGGAGGTTCGAGTCCTCCCGGGCCCACCACGCAGTCCCCCAATTCTCCGGTCGCTGA
>Ga0207428_10000199_pt1 | contig 83918 bp, 83 predicted proteins | sample RhiMethybrSRZTD1_FD_187600 | JGI IMG/M metagenome (GOLD analysis project Ga0207428, IMG submission 187600) | Populus rhizosphere microbial communities from Tennessee, USA - Rhizosphere MetaG P. TD hybrid SRZTD1 (SPAdes) (version 3) | ecosystem: Host-associated > Plants > Roots > Rhizosphere >... | reverse complement strand
GGGCGACCCATGATTCCCAGCCCAATGAATCCGACTGTTTGCGCCATTACGACCTCTCGGGTAACACGACGGGAAGGAACCGCTCGACCCCGAAAGGGCAAATTAGCAGAGGGTAACTCGGCGAGTCAAGGGGAAGGGCGGGTATTTCCCTATTTCGGAGGGGGGAGACGGTAAATGGCAGTGTGCAAAACGTGGGCAACCGGGCGGCCGCTCGCGGAGATGAGGAGGTCCAGCTCGACGAACTCGCGCCCCTTTTTCTCGAACAGCGTGCGGACCCGCCCCCGCGTAGCAAGCGTCTCGCCTACCCGGGCGGCCGAGAGATGCTGGACCACGCTGCTCACGTGGATCCACGGTCCAAGCCGCACGTTCTGGGAGAGGGCCTTGTTGGCTTGGTCGAGGTAGAACGCCGGGTGCACGTAGGCCGCCGGTCCGCGATACAGGGCGAGATGGTCCTCGACCTTGTCGAGCCACGCCGCGGCCGCATCGGCGTCATAGCGGTTCACCGGCGAGCCCATCACGCGGCCCACGCAGAGATTCGACGCGACGGCAGGCGGCCGCTCCGCGGGCAGCGGAGCCGCGACATAGCCGGCCGGATCGGGCGCGCTTACCGGCTCGTGCGGCAGGGTGGCCGTCGCCGTCGAGCATTCGGCGCCCGAGCCGGTGCGCACGGAGACGGTGGCGGTACCGCCCTCGACACCCGCGTCAGTCGGTCCCGCCACCAGCGCCTCGTCGCCCTCGAACAGGGGCTTGGTGAAGCGCACCGACGCGGTGCCCCGCTCGAGCCAGTCAGGACCCCAGGCCGCGACGAGCGGATGCGTCACGTAGGCGTAGACGGTCACGCCGGGCACCAGCCCGCCCGCGAAGCCGTAGCTCCGCGCGACGTCGTCGTGGTGAATCGCGTTCTCGCTCTGCGTGGAGGTGTTGCGGGCCTTGATCCGGTACTCGGGGAGCGCGCCGGCCGTCATCGCGGGGGCCCTCAGACGCCGCCCATGAACTGGCCGAGCAAGGTGATACGCTCGCCCCCTTCAAGCGGCGAGTCGAGCTGATGGTGAACGCCGAGCACCGCATCGTTGATCACGACCTCGATCGACTCGCCGAGCTCGGTGCGGGCGAGGTTCCACAGCGCGTCGTCCAGCTCCGGAAAGCGGCGCGAGAAGCGGCGGAGCACTGTCCGCACCGTATCGCCGTCCGCGTACGTCTCCTCGAAGACACGCGAGCCGCCCCCGTCGCCTCCCACGTGCTTCGTGACCCACGTGGTGACTTCGACCGTCACGGGCAACGCCCCGACGGCCTTGGACTCGCCTCGCTCCGCGCGGGAACCCATTGTGGATCCGCTCACCTCGTCTTCGACTGGGGCTCGCCCCGCCACAGCTCCTTGGCCAGCCAGTCGAGGCCCAGCTTCTGCAGCGTCTCCCTCTTCGGCTTGCCCGTCTTGCGGTCGTAGCCGACCGTCTCGTACCAGACGTCGACCATGCGCTCCCACTGGTCCATCACATTGTGCTCCTTGGCCGGCCCGTCGACCGGCTGGGAGCCGTAGCGCACCGACGGGTACTCGACGTCGGTGCCGATGCCGCAGCGGAGGTTGAACGCCCGGAGGATGGCGGCGGTGCGCCGGCCGAAGCGCAGCGCGTCCTGCAGCGTGTAGTTCCAGCCGGTGGCCGCGGAGAGCGCGCGCGCGAGATTCTCGATGCGAGTGCGGAAGGTGAAGGAGCAGCCGCCCAGTGAGTCCTCGAAGTGCCGCCGCCCGAGGATGCCTCCGGTGAGCTTGGCCACCTGCTCGCCGTCGAAGGGATTGATGCGTCCGGGCAGCCCGATCTCGGTCTGGAAGGTCGGGTTGGCGCTCTCCATGGTGCCGTTGGACGACGTGCACGTGTCGAGCATCTCGTCCCAGCGTCCGCGATGGTCGTGCCCGCGGGGAGAAGCGCCCTTCAAGGTATAGACCGCGCACTTGGCCGCCTCCCCGCCCACCTTCTCCGAGGCACGCTTCACGCCCTCGGCGAGCACGTCCCCGAAGCCTTCGCGATTGGTGATCATCTGGAGGAGGCGGTAGGCGCCGTTCACGTCGCCGAATTGCAGGCGGAAGCCCACCTGCTGCTCGGTGAGGTACCCCTTCTCCATGCACTCCATCACCCAGCCGCATACCCAGCCGAATTCGTTGATGTCCACGCACGCGCGGTCGATCCGCGTATTGAGCCAGCTGACCGCTTCCTTGTCGGCGAGCCCGATCGTCCACCCGGCGCCCGACCAGCCCTCATACTCCGGCTCGTCCACGCGCTCGCCCTGGAACTGGCCGCGCCCGATGACCTGGATGTGGCAATGGTGCATGCCGCAGGCATTGCACTGATGCCCGCGATGGTCGAAGCCCGCGCGAAGCTTGGCCGGCTCCCACTCCGTCATGTCCACCGTGGTGACGTTGGTGGTGTAGTTCTTGATCGGGAGCACGCCGAGCTTGTAGAGATTGCTGACGCCCGGCAGCGTGCCGAAATTGTAGAGGGTCGAGGTCGCCGGATCGGTCTTGAGATCGTGGGCGATGTCGTCGGCGGCCTGGACGAGGCCGCGGGGGTCGTGGGCGCGAAGGGCCCCGGTGCCGCGCACGATGCACACGGCCTTCAGCCGCTTCTTCCCCATCACCGCCCCGCAGCCGTTCTTGGACGCGACGTGCCCGTAGTCGCCGTGAATGGCGGCGAAGCGCACGCATTTCTCGCCGGCCACCCCCACGCAATACACGCTCATCCGGTGGCCGGTGAGGCCGTGCTCGCGCTCGAGGGCCTGCTGGGTTTCCCAGGTGTCCTTGCCGAGGAGATGCGCGGCGTCGCGCACCTCGACCACGTCGTCATTGATGTACAGGTACGACCACGCCTTGGCCTGGCCCTGGATGATGATGCTGTCGTAGCCCGAGTACTTCAACGCGGCGCCGAAGAACCCGTTGGCGTTGGTCGACGTGGCGCCGTCGGTCATCGCCCCCCGGGTCACGACCGTGAGTCCGCCGGTGCCCCACACGGGGAGCCCGGCGAGCGGGCCGGTCGCGAGGATCAGACGGTTCTCGGGATGGTCCCAGTGCGCCTTGGCGGGCACTTCGTTCCACAGGACGTGCGCGCCGAGACCGATGCCGCCGAGCTGCTCACGCATGACCTCGGGCCTCCACGGCTCGGTCCACACCTTGCCCGTCGACAGGTTCACGCGGAGGAGCTTGCCGGTGTAACCACCGGGGAGCGGGGCGGCAGTCTGCTTGGTGCTGGCGAGCTTGGGGGTCGCGGTCGGGCTCATCGTGTGGCCACCGATTGAGGAAGCGAGGGTGATTGGGACGGCCGCCCCAGCACGGTGCGCGGCAGCAGCGCCGCGGTCGTACGGGTGGCCATGAAGGCCGGTTTGACGTCGAACGGGTCGGCCGCCAGATGCCGCTTCCAGGCCGACAGATCGACCCCGGTCTGGACCAGGCCCTTGAGAATGCCCACGTCGTTCGTGGTCCAGATGTCGCTGGACGGACCGCAAATCATGGCGCCGGTGAGACGTCCATCCTGGAAGAGGAGCTTCCGGTACTGCGATCGCGCGGGCCGGATGCCCGTGAAGGTCTCCGCGCCCGAGTCGTCCCACTGGCCGAACGAGGCCACGTCGAGATGGCAGACTTCCACGATGTTCATGAGGAGGCTGCCGCGATAGGCGACGTCGCGCCCCGCCATGTTGGCGCCGACGACACGGCCGTGCTCCTGTGCGGTGGGCTCGATGGCGTGCACCTCGGCCGCGCCGGTCACGAGGTTGCGCCCGCGCGCGACGTCGCCCGCGGCGTACACGTTGTGCGCGCTCGTGCGCAGGTGATCGTCCACGAGGACGCCTCCCTGCCCGTCCTGCGCCATCTCGATCCCGGAGCCCTGGAGCCACTCGAGGTTGGTCCGGATCCCGGTGGCCATGATCACGGCATCGGCCACCAGCGGCTCGCCCTTCTTGAACGAGAGCTTGCGGGCCCCCTTCTGCTCCTCGATCTTCGCGAGGCTCGCGCCGGCGCGGATCGCGACCCCATGGCGACGGAGCCAGGCGTCCACGATCCCCGCGCAGGCGTCGTCGACCATGCGGGGCAGGATGCGCGGGGCCACCTCCACGATGGTCAGGCGGGCGCCTCGCGCCAGGATGGCGTTGAGGATGGTGAACGAGATGAAGCCCGCGCCGACCATGACCACCCGGCTCCCGGTCGAGACGTTTGCGATCACGCCCCGCGCCTCGTCGAGCGTCCAGAACGAGTGCACGCCGGGCCCGTCAGCCCCCGGTATGGGGGCGCGGGCGGCCCGCGAGCCGGTGGCGATCAGGCAGTCGTCGTACTCGACGGTGCTGCCGTCGTCCAGCGTCAGGGTGCGGGCGGCGGGATCGAGCTTGGCCGCCTTCCGGCCGATGAGGGTCTTCACCTTCCACGCCGCCAGCGAGGCGGGGGTGGCGGTGAAGACGTGCGACTCCGCGATGCTGTCCCCGAGGTAGTACGGCAGGACCATTCTGGAGTACGGGCGTTCGGCGGAGACCAGGGTGATCTCGGAAGCGCCTCCGTCTTCTTCCCGAATGGTCCGGATCGCGTTGAGCCCGGCGGTGCCGCCGCCGATGACGAGATGGCGCGGGGGCATCACGCCACCTCGCGGGCGAGCACGTGCACGCTGCGCTCGGCGGCGTAGTCGCCGATCCAGTCGCGGATCGGCACGTCCTCGAAGGTGATGGCCTGGGTGGGGCACGCCTCCGCGCACGCGGGCGCGCCGCCGCACAGGTTGCACTTGTAAGCCTTGTAGCGCTCGGCGTCGAAGAACATGGTGCCGTAGGGGCACGCGATGGTGCAGAGCTTGCAACCCACGCACTTGTCGTCGAGGACATCCTTGGCCCCGACCGCGCTGATCTGGATGGCGCCCACCGGGCAGGCGGTCATGCACCAGCCTTCCGCGCACTGGGTGCACGTGTAGGGCGCGTAGGAGGTGTAGCCCTCGAACGGCGAGACCCGGATCACCGACTTCGCGGGCTGGTAGGTGCCGGTCTGCATGTAGGAGCAGGCCAGCTCGCAGCGGAGACAGCCCGTGCACTTCTCGGGGTGGAGCGCGAGGATCTTCATCGTGACCGGCGAGGCCTCCGGCCGGCGCCGGACTTCTTCCGTCCCGCCAGCCTGCTAATGAACGTGTCCAGGGGGATCGCGGGCATCGTCATCATCTGTACGGAGCCGCGCGCCCCCATTTCGATGGAGAGGGCCGAGACCGTCTCATTGTCGGGTGCCTCGAGGATCGTGACGAAGTCGTAGGGCCCGAGCACGGCAAACTGCGCCCGTACCCGCGCGCCCTTGGCCTCGAGCTCGCGATTGACCTTTCGCACCCAGCCCGGCCGGTCCCGTAGCACTTTGCGGCCGGATTCACTCAGCGTGCTCAGCATCACGTAGTGGGGCACCGCGCTCTCCTCCCGAGATCATGCGGGAACGCGGGCGATTATAGCAGTGAGTTTACTCGGCGGTGATCGCGAAGTCGATCCGGCCGTCGCCGGCGTCCGCCGCGGCGACGTGGGCCTCGCCGGGCAGCAGCCGCTCGGGCACGACGTTCTCGGTCTTGACCAGCCGCTCCCGGGTCGCCGCGACCCGCCGATCCAGCAGCTCCTTGACCCGTTCTTCCGGCAGCTGCTCGCGCTCCTGGAGGACCTTGAGCTGCTCCTCGGCGGTCTTGGGGACCTCCCCGGGGATGTTCTGCGCGAGGTAGTAGATGTTTACCGCCGTCGGGTAGTCCGCGATGCCGCGCTCCCTTTGCATCTTCTGTATCCGCGCGGTCACCTCCTGACCACGGAGCCGATCGAAGTCCTTCGCGGTCACTACCGGCGAGAGCGACAGCGACACCGCGGGGGTGTCCCGCAGGAACTGGGCCACGCGGTTGAGGTGACCCTCCATCGCGGGGCCGATCACGCTCGAGCCCGCCGCGAAGACCACAGGGTCGACCTTGACCTCCTCCACCTTGTCGTCGCTGCCGGTGAACATGCGCCCGATGGACCGGAACGGCGAGGCCAGGACCTTCACGAGCACCTGCTTCACCGCCGCCCAGACGGTCTCACCCCAGTCCACGCTCTTGTCGGTCACCGATCCGGAGATGGGGACGTCGAAGTTGATGTTGCCGTGGGAATCCTTCATGAGGGCCACGATGAGGCCGAGGGGCAGCCCGAGGCGCTTCTGCACCTCGTCCGACTCCGCCCCCTTCGCGACCTGGAGATTCTTCACCACGATCTGGTTCTCGCCCATGAGCCGATCCTGCTCGATGCGGTAGTGCACCTTCACCCCGAGCTTGCCCTGCTTCACGATCCAGGCGAGGACGCTGTTCGCGTACGGATTCGCGCTCGCGACCGTGAAGTCACGCAGCTCGCCGACGAGGTCGGCGGAGAAATCGTCGCCGAGGCGCGACATTTCCCCGCGCAGGTCCAGCGCCGCGTCGCCGCCCACGACGCCCTGGAGCGTGAGCGTGGATCGCCGACCGGGCGCGTTCGAGAGGTTCCGGATGGTCACGGCGAGCCGTCCGAGGTCCTGGGAGAACGGCGGCTTGGTGGTCTGGTCCAGAAAGCGGTTGTAGCCCTCCTCGATCGTGATGCGATCAAAGTCCAGGACCATGCTCTCGAGCAGGTTGGGCTCCTCCGGCTCGGCGGTGGCGCCCGCGATGACGGCCTCCGGGGATTGGTCCTTGTCCTCTTTCCGCTTGTCCTCTTTCCGCTTGTCCTCTTTCCGCTTGTCCTCTTTCCGCTTGTCCTCTTTCCGCTTGTCGTCCTTGCTCGTGTCGTCCTTGCCCTTGTCGGGCCCGGTGTCCTGCCCTTTCTTCGTGACCGTGAACATGCGCCGCAGGTTGAGCGTCCCGTCGGCCGCGCGTTCGATTCGTACCTCCGGGCGCAGGAAGTAGACGAGGTTGGTGAACGCGTAGTTGGGCCAGGAGAAGTCGATGCCGCGGATCTCCATCTTCTCCAGGGTCATGGCGGGCGACTCGGCGCCCGGCTCCCAGATCTCGATCTGCTTGGCGAACGCGTTCCCCTGGGAGGCAGCGAGGAACTTGCCGTTCTCGATCTTGATGGTGTTGAGGCTGTCTCCGCTGAACAGTCCCTTGAAGCGGGCGGGGAACGGGAAGTAGGGCTGATAGGGCTCGACGGACACGTCGAGCGAGGAGACCTGGAACGTGATGTCCAGGGGCTCGAGCGACGCCGTCCCCTTCAGCAGGAACAGGCCGCCCCCCGGCAGCCCCGCGGTGATCTCGAGCGTGCCCGGCGCCGCGCCACGCACGGTAGGCCAGAGGAGCTTCTGGGCCGTCACCATGATGTCGCCGACGGTGAGGGCGGTGACGGGCGACACCATCTCGTCCTCGAAGATCCCGATGCCGTGCGCGACGGCGAGACGGTCGAGGGAGAGACGCCACGGAGGCGGCGGAGGGCCCCGAGGCGCCGGAGGCGCGGCCGCCGCGTCGTCCGGCTTCGTCTCGGCCGCGGCCACGGGCGTGGCCTTCGCGCGGCCCTTCGGGCCCGCGAGGGCCTCGCCCTTCACGCGCTCGGCGATCGTGACGATGTCCACCTCTCCGGAGGCTTCCCGGGTGATGCGCGCTTCGAGGCCTTCGATCTCGAGCGCCCCCAGAGCCACCGAACGCGCGACCAGGTCCGCCTGCTTGATGCCGAGCACGAGCTTGGGAAGCCGGAGGAGCGGCTTGCGCTCGCCACGAGGGACCACCGCGACGTTCTGAAAGCTCACCGTCCCGCTCACGAGCCCCCGCGCGAGCTCGGCGGCGCCCTCTTGCCGCGCGAGATCGGCCTGAAGGTCGACCGACAGCTTGCCGCGGGTGCGGACCGCGGCGATGCCGATCTGCTGGGCGACGTACGGCCGGATGGCGCGGAGATCGAAGTCGGTCAACTTCACCTGCGCGATGCCCGCGAACGGCGCCGCGGTGCGGAGAGAGGAGACGGCGACGTCGAGGGTGGCGACGTTGTTGCCGCGGCCCGGCCCCGTCACGTGGGCCTGCACCTGGCCGGTGGCGGGCGGGTCCGTGCCGAGGATCGAATACTTGGCCAGCTTCACGGCAAGGTCGTCCACGTGCCACTGGGCGGGCGGAGTGACCGTCTCGTCGGTCACCGTGATCTTGCCATCGGTGAGGAGAAGCTCCGTGATGCGCACGAGCCAGGGCGCCTCGGGGGGCGCGGCGGGCGCGCCCTCCGGCGCCGGCGGGCCCGGCCGCTTCGCGCCCTCGAGGCGCGCGCGCTCCTCGGCGGCGCGACGCTGGATCAGGCGGTCGAGGGCGACGAGGATGTCCATCTGGCCGTCGGGGCGCCGAACCATTCCCAGGTCGGGCGATTCGATCTCGACCTGCGCCAGGGTCGCCGCACGGGCCACCCCGTCGGCCTTGTCGATCCTCGCGTGGAAGCGCTTGAGCCCGAGGAAGCGACCCGGACCCTCGATGTGGCTCAGCGCGATGCCCTCGACGGTGATGTCACCCGCCGCCCAGGCTTCCTGGAGCTTCGGCCCGTCGCGCTTCACCGACACGTCGAGGGCCGCGCTCACCACCGCTGCCCCCAGCGTCACCTCCGGATCGACGATGTAGGGCTTGAGCCGGGTCGCGTCGAAGCCGGCGAGCTTGATCGACGCGGAGGCCGCGAAGGGCTGGAGCTTGAAGCGGATCTTCTGGAACTCAACGCTCGCCTCGCCCGACTTGAGCCGCACCGACGCCTCGGCGGGGGCGCGGCGGGTGTCCGTCGAGAAGCCCGAGGCCTCGGCATCGAGGCTCTGCAGAGACCAGTCCGCGGTGGGGGTCACCGCGTGATCCTGGATCATGACCTTCGAGCGGGCGAGGGCCACGTGATCCAGGGTGACGGAGAGTCGGCCCGGCTTGGCGTTGGGATCCGGCTTGGGCAGTCGCTCGATGATGTCCGAGAAGTTGAACGTGTCGGGCGCGGTGCGGATGAGCCGCGCCTCGAGGCCGGTGAGACTCACGCTGCTCAGACGGACGTCGAAGAGGAGGATGGACGGCAGGAACAACCGCGCGTCCAGCCTGTCGAACGTGATGAAGGCGTCGGAGCCCTCGCGCTCTGCCATGCGGAATCCCTTGAGGGCGACGCGGCCGGTGAACAGATTCAGGTCGATATCGTCGATGGACACCGCCCGTCCGGTGAGCTCCGGAATGCGCGCGACCGCCACGCGGCGCACGATCTCCGGCAGCTGCCAGAGGAACAACGCCGCCGCCACCACGAACAGGGTGGCGGCGACCAGGAGCACGATGCGCCACCTGCGCACGGGTCCTCCGACGGATCGCAGATTCTACACCGGAGCCTGGTCCGACGACGGCTTGAGGAAGGAGTATACGCTCGTGAAATCCTTCCGTCCCAGGCCGTGCGACGACGCCAGCCGGTACACCTGCTGGGCGGCGGGCGCGACGAAGAGAGGGATGCGCAGCGCGCGCGCGGCCTCCACCGCCAGGCCGACGTCCTTGCACATGAGGTCGGTCATGAAGCCGGGCCGGTACTCGTTCGTGGACGCGGCGCGGGCGACGAGGCCGGGCACGGGGTGCGCCTTCTCCATGACCCATGTGTTGCCCGATGACTTCGAGATGACCTCGGTGACCACCTTGGGATCCACGCCGAATCCCTGCGCGATGCGGAACGCCTCGCTCACCGCCACCGCCGACACTCCGGCGATCAGATTGTTGCAGAGCTTGACCACCTCGCCACTGCCGACCGCGCCCACGTGAATGACGTTGGTGCCCATGGCGGAGAGCGCGGGCCGGGCCGCCTCCACGTCGGCGGCGGCGCCGCCCACCATGATCGCGAGGGTTGCGTCGGTCGCTCCCGTCACCCCGCCGGAGACCGGGGCGTCGATGAAGCGCAGGCCGCGCTCGGCGGCCGACGCCGCGATCCGCCGCGACACCGCGGGATCGACGGTGGACATGTCCACGCACAGCGTGCCCTTCTTCGCGGCCGCGAGCACGCCGCCGTCCCCGGTGTACGCCTTGTCGACGTGGGAGGACGACGGCAGCATCGTGATGACGAGCTCCGCGCCCGCCACCGCCTCCGCCGCCGACGCCGCCGCCGTCATGCCCGCGGCGGCCGCCGCCTTCACCGCATCCCCGTTGAGATCGAACGCGGTCACCGTGAAGCCCTTCTTGACCAGATTGGTGGCCATGGGCAGCCCCATGGTGCCGACTCCGATGAAGCCGATCCGCGTCATCACGCCCCTCCCGATCCGGCGCGCAGCCGGGTCCCCGTCCGTTCCTCGATGAGCTTCGCGATCGCCGTGTGGTCCGATTCCGCCAACCCGCGCTCGAGCGCCTCCCGGTAGAGCGCGACCGCCGCCGCGCCGAAGCGCGAGCCCACGCCCGTCTCCTCCGCGAGCCGCTCGTAGCCCGCAAGGTCCTTGGCCATGAGCCGGATCGCGAAGCCGGCGTCGAAGCGCCCGTTGAGGATGAAGCGGGGGAACTTCGTCTCGGTGGCGTTGGAGCGCCCGCTGGAGGCCTGGATGATCTCGACGGCGCGCGCGGGGTCGAGCCCCGCCCGCGTCGCTACCGCCACCGCCTCGATGGTCATGGCAAGTGCGGCCGCCGAGCAGGCATTGTTCACCAGCTTGATGGCGTGGCCTGTGCCCACCGGCCCCGCGTGGAAGATCTTGTCTCCCATCACCTCGAGCATCGGGCGGACGCGCGCGAGCAGCGCGGCATCCCCGCCCACCATGATCGCGAGCGTGCCGGCGGTGGCGCCGATGACGCCACCCGACACCGGCGCGTCGATGAGCGCCGCCCCCCGCGCGGCGACCTCGGCGGCGAGCGCGCGCGTGGCGGACGGGTCGGCCGAGGTCATCTCGACCACGAGGGCGCCGCGCTGCAGTCCGGCGAGCAGCCCCTCGGGCCCGTCCGCCAACGCCCGAACCTCCCGGGACGACGGGACGATGGTCATGACGGTACGCGCCTCGCGGGCCACCGCGGCGGGCGACGGCGCCCACTTGGCGCCCCGCGCGAGCAGTGGCTCCGCCGCCGCAGGCACCACGTCGTGGACCACCAGGGGGTATCCCTTGGCGAGAAGCCGCCCGGCCATGGGCCCGCCCATCTTCCCGAGCCCGATGAAGCCCAGGGGCCCCCCCTCTCTGCTCCCGTATACTGTCGCCTCGATGCTCATCGGTCTTCTCCTCGTCGGCCTCGCCGCGATGTCCTGGGGCACGACGGGCGCCACCATGACCCTCGCCGCGCGTGACGCCGCCGGACCGCTCCTCGTCGGCTGGATGCGCCTCGCCGTGGCTGCGCCCTGCCTGCTCGCCACCGCCTGGCTGGCAAGCGCCCGGCCAGCCCCGCGCCCCACCTTCGCCCGCGCGGACTGGCTAGTCCTCGGCGTGGTGGGCGCCGCGATGGCCGCCTATCAGCTCTTCTATTTCTGGGCGGTGACGCTCACCGGCGTCGCCGTCGCCGCGCTGCTGGCGATCTGCTCCGCCCCCATGCTCATCGCCCTGCTCGCCGCGCTCGTGCTTGGCGAGCGCCTGACCACGGTGATGCGCCTCTCGCTCGCCCTCGCCGTGGCCGGCACCGCGCTGCTCGTCGTGGGCCCGCGCGGTCTCGGCCAGATCGCCGGCCGCTTCGGCGGCGGCGCGCTGCTCGCGCTCGGCGCCGGGCTATCTTACGCCGTTTACGCGGTGGGCACCAAGCGGCTGCTCGCCCGCGTACCGCCCCTGCCCCTCGCCGCCGCCACGTTCGGGCTCGCCGCGGTGCTCATCTCGCCCGCGCTCGTCGCCGCGGGTCCGATCCGCGCCCCGCTCGCGGAGACGTGGCCGCTGCTCGTCTACCTCGGCGTGGTCCCCACCGCGCTGGCCTACGTGCTCTTCACCGCGGGGCTGCGCCGCGTCCCCGCCACCGCCGCCGGTATCGTGTCCCTCCTCGAGCCGCTGACTGCGACCACGCTGGGCGTGGCGGTGTTCGGGGAGAGCCTGGGCGCGCTCGGCGTGCTGGGCGCGGCGCTCCTGCTGGGCGCTCTCGGCCTCCTCGCCGCCGTCGCGCCGAGCTAGGGGACGGCGGTGGCCGCGGCGAGCGCGACCTCGAGGGCGTAGACGCGCACCGGCTCCTCGACGTTCTTGAGCCGGCGCTCGCCCCAGTCCTGCAGGGCCAGCCGTCCCGCGAGGCGGCGCGCGGTCTCGCTGCCCAGCATCACCGCGTCGCCCTCTCCCAGGGCGGCGAGCCGCGCGGCGACATTGGTGACCGGACCGGATGCGGTGTACGTCCACCGGGTGCCCGCGGTGCCCTCGATCTTGGTGGCGCCGACCGCCGCCGTGCCGGAGTTGATGCCCACGTGGAGGCGGATGGGCTCGGTCAGCTCGGCGATCTCGCCGTTGATCGCGTGCGCTCGCCGCAGCACGCCCTCCGCGGCGAGCACCGCGGCCCGCGCATGGGCGGCCGGATCCTCCCCCCGGAAGATCACCATGAGACCGTCGCCCGCCGTCTCGTTGACGTCACCGCCGTGGCGCAGGATCTCGTCGAGGAACGCGCCGAAGTAGCGCTCGACGAGCTCGTTCACGCGCGCGAGATCGAAGCGCTCGCTCAGCCGGGTGTATCCCGCGATGTCCAGGAAGAGCACGCTCACGTCGATCTCGCGCTTCTCCAGCAGGGGCGCGTCCGGGGCCTGCTCGATCAGGTCCTGGACGGTGCGGGGCACGAACTTGGCGAGGTTGGCCCGGATCGACTCGAGGATCTGGACGCGCCGGAGCGCCGACTGAAGCTCGGTGTTCGCGACTTCCAGGGCGGTGTAGGCCTTGGCGTTTTCCAGCGCGACCGCGCTCTGATTGGCGAGGAAGCGGGTGAGCCGGAGATCCTCGCTGGTGTAGGCGGTTCCCCCGCGCCGCGGCCCCAGACAGAGCAGCCCGGTGACGCGGTCGCGAAACGTCACCGGCACCACCAGCGCCGCGCCCAGATCCTCGAGGGCGGCGAGACATTCCTCGCGCGTGTCCTGGAGCGAGGGATCCTCGGCGAGCCGCTCCCGGGTGAGCGGCAGCGGCCGCCGCGCGAGGAGGCGCACGAGCGGAGCGTCCGCGGGCATCGCGAGGAAGGCGCCGCGATCGGCGCCCATCGGCCGGTAAGCCCCCGCCGCCTCGTCGAAGATCAAGAGCGCGCGGCCCTGCGGCCGCAACAGCGCATCGATGGTCTCGTTGATCACGAGCACGATCCGGCCCAGATCGAGCTGCGTGGTCATGGAATCCGCCACCCGCTCGATGGTGCGCTGCACGTCCAGCCGCTCGGGGAAGAACAGGCGGTCCACCAGCGCCTGCGTCCGCCGGTAGACGGGGTTGAGCAGCAGCACCACCGCCAGCGCGATCACGAGGGCGGGCACGAGCTTCGATTCGCCCATGCCGAGACTGGCGAGCACCAGGTCCACGGAGGCGATGGAGCCGGCGTAGAGCGCCACCACGACGCCGGTCACCGCCGCGTACACCGTGCTGGTGCGGATGACCGAGCGAAGATCGAAGAGGTCGTAGCGGATCATCGCGTAGGCGACGGCCACCGGGAACAGGAAGTTCAGCCGCCAGAGACCCTCGAGGTACGGCACCGTCCGGCCCGCCACCACCTCGAAGGCGGTCGCGATCACGGGGACGAGCGGACCGCACAGAAACCCGACCGCGAGTACCCGGGCGCGCTGGCGGACGAGCGCGGTCCCGCCGCGCCGCGCGGAATCCAGGAGGGCGAGGGTGAGGAGCAGCAGCGCCACCGCCCAGTACGCCGCCGCCAGGGTGGGCACGGCGAGCCCTACCCACTTCACGGGGACGTGGACGGCGATGGCGAAGATCGCGGAGACGAGATAGCACGCGCCGATCAGGTGCTTCCAGCGGTGGACGATCGGCCGGGTGCGCGGAAAGCGGAGCGCGATGTGTAAATAGGCAGCGGGGGCAAAACACCAGGCGGTGAGGAACAGCAGGCTGAAGCGGTACGTGATCCACGAGTCGATGAAGAGTCCGGCGGTGCAGAACCACGTGAGACAGAAGAAGAGGAAGACCCGCGTCTCCCGCGCGTCCGGCCGCAGCGCAAGCACGACCGCGCCCAATCCGAGGTAGAGGAGCGAAGGGAGGAGCGCGTCGAAGAGATAGCGTCGGAAGTCTGCGGGCGCGATGGCCCGGCTCGGTGAGGCGATCTCGAGCATCTGGCCGCGGCGGCTCACGAGATAGCGGAGGGGCGTGCCCGGGGGATAGCGGCGCACCTCCGCCTGCAGCTCGTGGCCGGTGGTCACCGGCCGGCCGTTGACGGCGTGGATGTGGTCGAACGGCGCGAGGTCGCCCTTGGTGACCCCGCCCGGGGCCACGTAGAGCAGCTCCATCGCGCCGAAGCCGGGATAGGTCAGGCCGACCGAGCGTCGTGCGTCGACCGTCGCCACCACGCTGACCGCCAGCGCCAGGCCGATCAGCGTCCAGCCGATGATGCGCGCGCGCAGCGCGACCGCTCCGCCCGGCTAGGGCGCCGGCTCCACCGGGCGCGACACCGCGCGGCTGAAGGTGCAGTTGGGCACCACCGCGGAGTGCTTGCCTGGCCCGCCCGCCACCATCACGTAGACGTCCTCCACCGCCGGGACGAGCGGCAGCACGGCGGCGTCGTCGTTCACCTTCTGCATCCAGAGCGGCCAGTCGTGAATCCCGTACATGCCGCCGAGCTTCAGGCGCCCGAGGGGCATCCGTGCGTGCTCGAACACGAAGCGCTGGACGTCCTCTCTCGTGAATCCATCGCTCGCGATCGTCGCGGCGTGCTCGGGCCCGAGCACGACGAGGAGCTGACTCTGCGAGAAGTACCAGCCGACGTTCGAGCCCAGCGTGGTGGCCGTGTCGGCCACGTTGTTGAGGATCCCCGCGGCGCTGGTGCCCACGTGGTCGTTGACGTTGTGCGGCGCCTCGCCGCCGAACATCGTGACCACGCTCTGCTCCGCGGCGAAGCCGCGGCTGACGTGCAGCGGCGCCCACGGGCTCACCGCTTCCGCCTCCGCGATCGCGAACGAGAACTTGGCCGGGCTGCCCTGGGTGGCCATGTCGTGCCGCCCCGGCCAGCCGCCCCCCACGTTCATCAACACGAGGCGGATGGCGCGGCCGATGGTTGCATTGGGACGAAAGCCCGGGCCGAAGCAGCCCGAACCCGCGTGCATGCCGATGCGCGCGGCGGCGGGCCCGTTCAGGATGAGGAGGGGGGCTACGGGATGGGTGGTCGCCTGCACCCCGTAGAGGTTGAACGCCGGATCCAGCATCGCCTGCACCGCGGCGAGCACCACGGGGAAATACTCGGGCAGACAGCCCGCCATCACCGTGTTGGCCGCGATCTTTTCCACCGTACACTCGCGCCAGAGTGGCGGCATGAGGCCGAACGAGCGCGCGGGATCCATCCGACCGGCCGCCACCATCGCGCGCACCCGCTCCGGCGTGGGCGGGACGAAGGGTAGCCCGTCGCACCAGCCGCGGCGGACGAATTCCTCGTAGACCTCGCGCTCGTCGACCTCGAGCTCGCTCGGCAGGGTGTCGGCCTGGCTCACGGGGCGCTCAGGAGACTCGCCAGCTGCTCCACCGCCTGCGCGGCGCGCCGGCTCACCCCTTCCGGCTTCTCGCCGCCGAGAGGGTGCTGCACGACGAGCAGCGGGAGGGTGGTGGCGCCGAGCGCGGTCATCTCGGAGAGCGCGAGCTTCTGGAAAACCGTGGTCGAGATCAGCCCGGCGGGCGTCCCCTGCTTGGCTACTTCCAGCGAGTCGTGGAGACTCCACGACGTGCAGGAGCCTCAGTCCGCGGATCCCGCGAAGACGACGTCGCACTCCTTCGCCAGCGCCTCGACGATCTCCGGGGCGGCGGGCGTGGCGGCGTTGGCCTTCTGGCGGTGCACCACGCGGGCCACGCCCCAGCGCTCCTTCATGAGCTCGCCCATCTCGGCGGCGAGGCGATCAAAGTTGTGCTTCTTGTTGTCGAGAAAGCCCACGGTGAGCCCGCGGAAGCTCGCGGGCAGCGCGGGCAGGCTCTGGCCGGCCTTCCGCGTCTCGCCCTGCGGGCTCAGCACCCGGATCATGGTCATGGTTGTCCCCCGGCGTTCGCGTTTGTGGTGTTGAATATACCTCAATCATGCTCGTGTTGGCCCTGGACGTCGGCACCAGCTCGACCCGCGCATCGTGCTTCGATGCGGCGGGGCGGCCCCTGCCCGAGGCGGAGGGCCGCGTCGGCTACGCCGCGCGCGTGGCGCCCGACGGCGAGGTCGTGCTCGAGCCGGACACGCTGGTGGACGCGGTGGCCTCCGCGGTGGATCAGGCGCTCGCCGGCGCGGGCGCGCGCGCCCGCGAGATCGCCGGCGTGGGCGCGTCGGTGTTCTGGCATAGCCTCCTCGCCCTCGACGACGCCCGGCGGCCGCTGCTCCCCGTGCTCACGTGGGCGGACACCCGCTCCGCGGAAGCGGCGGCCGAGCTGCGAGCGCGCCTCGACGGGGCGGCGGTGCATGCGCGGACCGGCGCCCTCCTGCATGCCTCCTACTATCCGGCCCGCCTCCGGTGGCTGCGCGAGCGGCACGCCGATCTCTTCGCCCGCGCCACCGTGTGGTGCGGCTTCGCCGAGTATCTTCTGTGGCGACTCACCGGGGTGCTGCGCGCAAGCGTGTCCATGGCGTCGGGCACCGGTCTCTTCGATCAGGACCGCGTAGCGTGGGACGTGCCGCTCCTCGCCGAGAGCGCGATCGACCCCGCCCGCTTGCCCCCTGTGGACGACGCGCCCGCACCCGGACTCACCCCCGAGTGGGCGGCGCGCTGGCCCGCGCTGGCCCGCGTGCCGTGGTTTCCCGGCTGGGGCGACGGCGCCTGCTCGAATCTCGGCTCCGACGCCGCGGGCCCGGATCGCATCGCGCTCAACGTGGGCACCTCCGCGGCGCTCCGGCTGGTTCTGTCCGACGTGCCCACGGTGCCGAAGGGCCTCTGGCGATATCGGATCGACGCGGAGCGCGCGCTGGTGGGCGGGGCGACCTCGGAAGGTGGCAACGTGCTGACCTGGTGCCGCGAGCTGCTCGCCCTGCCCGACGGCGACGCGCTCGAGCGCAGGCTGGCGACCCGCGCGCCGGACGAGCACGGCCTCACCGTCCTGCCTTTCCTCGCCGGGGAGCGCAGCCCGGGCTGGCGGGGGGACGCGCGCGCGACGATCACCGGCCTTTCCCTCGCCACCGACGCGCTCGATATCGGAGCCGCGCTGCTCGAGGCGGTCGCGCTGCGCCTGTCCATCGTCCACGAGCGCCTGGCTCCGCTGGCGGCGGCGAATCACCGCGTGATCGCCTCGGGCGGGGCCCTGCTGCACTCGCCGGCATGGGCGCGGATGATCGCCGACGCGTTCGGCCGTCCGCTCACGCTCTCGCGCGAGGCGGAAGCCTCGAGCCGGGGCGCCGCCCTGAGGGTGCTGGAGGCGCTGGGGGCGCCGCCGCCGCCGCCGGCGCCGCTCGGCGTGCCGGTGACGCCCGACCCGACGCGCCATGCCGCCTTCCGGGCTGCTCGCGACCGGCAGCAGCGCCTCTACGACAACGTTGTCGGCTCCCCCCTCTCCTGAGAGAATAGGGTCTCGACGGGATCGCCGACCATGCGTCTAGCCCTCGGCTGTGATCATGCCGGCTTCGCCCTCAAGGGCCCGCTCACCGCGGCGCTCGAGGCGGACGGGCACGATATCCTCGACCTCGGGACATTCTCCGCGGAACCCGTGGACTATCCGGACTTCGCCCGCGCCGTGGGGCAGGCGGTGCTGCGCGGGTTCGTGGAGGCCGGAGTGCTCGTGTGTGGCAGCGGCGTCGGGGCCTCCATCGCCGCGAACAAGATCCGCGGCATCCGGGCTGCGCTCTGCCATGACGTCTTCACCGCGCGCCAGAGCCGCGAGGACGACGACGCGAACGTGCTGTGCCTGGGCGCCCGCGTGCTCGACGAGCCGACGGCCCTCGAGGTGACCCGCGCGTGGCTCGAGGCGCGCTTCTCCGGCGAGGAGCGCCACACGCGCCGCGTGGCGAAGATCACTCAGCTCGAGGGCGCGCTGCCCGTCCCCGACAAAGGCGGGCCGCCGGCACCGCCGCGACCGAGCGCACCCGCGACACCGGCCGCGCCGCCGCCGCCCCGCCCACCGGCGAGCAAGCCCGCGGCGCCCACCGCGACGGCCCCTGCCGCGCCCCCGCCTGCCGCTCCCGCCGCGACCGCCCCCGCCGCGGCGGTCGCTCCGGTGGCCACGGCGGCGCCAGCGCCGGCGCGCGCCACGGTTCCCCCACCGCCGTTGCGGCCCGGTCGTCCGGCGCCGCCGCCGATTCCACCGCGTCCGCGGGTGGAGGACCGTGGCCCGCGGCCCACCGACCCACTCGCCGCCGCGGCGGCCGAGCTGATCCGGCAGGCCACCGGGGGCGTGGTTGACGAGGACGAGTCGGACTCCGATGGGCCGGCGCGCCGCGAAGGCGTGATCTCGATCGACGAGGACACGCTCGAGGTGATTCAGCCGAAGGGACGCGCGAAGCCGGCCGAGCCCGCGCGGCCGACCGGCAAGCCCGCCGGCAAGTCCGGGTCGGCGAAAGGCACGGGGGGGCGACCGAGCGCGTCGGCGCCCGAGCCGGCCTCGGCGAAGGCGAAGAGCGAGCCGGCCGCGCCGGCCGCGCCGGCCGCGGCCGCGCCGCCCAATGCGCTTCGTCATCCCACGGTGACCGCCGCGATCGAGAAGATGGAGGCGCAGGACTTCATCGGCCGCCTGTGGACCAAGGACGTCACCCTCTGGCCCGGCGAAGCCGAGGACATCCGCAACCGTCTGGGCTGGCTCACGACACCCACGATCATGCGGGAGTCCGTCGAGGAGCTCCGCACCTTCGCCAACGAGATCCGGCGCCTGCAGTACACCCACGTGGTGCTCCTCGGCATGGGCGGCTCCTCGCTGGCGCCCGAGGTCTTCAACGTCACGTTCGGGTCGAAGATGGGCTTCCCCGATCTCCTCGTGCTCGACTCGACCGATCCGGCCGCGGTGAAGCGCACGCTGGACCGCGTCAACCTCGGGCGTACGCTGTTCGTTGTGGCCACGAAGTCGGGCAGCACCATCGAGACCATGTCGCTCTACACCTACTTCCGCGGGCGGGTGGAAGCCGGCAAGCCACCGAAGCCGGGGTTGCAATTCGTGGCGATCACGGACCAGGGGACGCCCCTGGAGACGCTGGCGACGGAGGCGGCCTTCCGCCGCACCTTCCTCAATCCCGCATCCATCGGCGGGCGTTACTCGGCGCTGTCCTACTTCGGACTGGTGCCGGCTGCGCTGCTGGGGGTGGACGTGAACGGCGTGGTCGAGCGCGCGGCCGCGATGCTCGAGTCGTGCGGTCGCGAGTCAAGCCCGGCGGACAATCCCGGCCTCCGGCTGGGCGCGGCGCTGGCCGGGTTCGCGGGCGCGGGCCGGAACAAGGTCACGCTGATTCTTTCCGAGAAGCTTCGCGCGCTCGGCGCGTGGATCGAGCAGCTCCTCGCGGAGTCGCTCGGCAAGGGCGGCAAGGGCCTGGTGCCGGTGGACGGCGAGCCGCTGGGCGCTCCCACCGTGTACGGGGAGGATCGTCTGTTCGTGTCGGTGCTGATGAAGGGCGACACCACGCACGACGCCGCGCTCGGCACGCTGGCGGCGGAAGGGCATCCCGTGATCCGCCTGGAGCTGGGCGACCTCGTCGATCTCGGCGCGGAATTCTTCCGCTGGGAGATCGCCGCGGCCGCGGCGGGCGCGGCGCTCGAGGTGAATCCCTTCGACGAGCCGGACGTCGCCGCCGCCAAGGAGAAGACCAATGACCTGCTCGGCCTCTGGCGCAAGACCCATCGGCTGCCCGAGTGGAAGCCGGTGGCGGAGGCCGACGGCCTCGCGCTCATGACGGGCAGCGAAGACCGGCCGGAGACGCTCGGCGAGGGCCTGTGGGCCCATCTCGCGCAGGCCGAGGCGGGCCAGTACCTCGCCATCCTGGCGTATCTTCCGCCCAGCAAGGACGTGGCGGAGCGCCTCGAGGCGCTCCGCGTGATCCTCCGCGACCGGCTCAAGGTGGCCACGACGGTCAGCTACGGGCCACGCTATCTCCACTCCACCGGGCAGCTCCACAAGGGCGGCCCGGCCACCGGGGTGTTCCTCCAGCTCACCGGCGATGACACCGACGACCTCGCGATTCCCAGCGCGGGATATGGGTTCGGCACGCTCAAGGCGGCCCAGGCCCTCGGCGATCTCCAGGCGTTGTCGGAGAGGGACCGTCGCGTGGCTCGGATCCACCTCAAAGGCAAGCCCGTCCCCGCACTCGACAAGCTGGTGCAGACGGTGCACGGGCTCGCACGGAAAAGCTGATGGCAGACGAATCCTGCGTAATGGTGATCTTCGGCGCCTCGGGCGACCTGACCAAGCGGAAGCTCATCCCGGCCCTCTGGGCGATGTTCCAGAGTCGCGTGCTTCCCGAGCCCTTCGCGGTCATCGGTGTCTCGCGCACCGAGATGAGCAACGAGGTGTTCCGTGCGGCGATGCGCGAGGCGGTGACGGACTTCGCGCGTGTCCAGCCGCCCTCGCCGCGGGTGTGGGACCGTTTCGCACAGGCCCTCTTCTACTACACGGGCGATCCCGCCGACCCCGGCCTCTACCCCGGCCTCCAGGCGTTCATCAACCGCGTTGAACATGAGCGCGGCAGCGCCGGCAACCGTCTCTTCTACCTGTCCACGCCGCCGTCCCTGTACCCCCATATCGTGACGCGGCTGGGCGAGGCCGGCTTTCAGCGTAACCCGGACGTCGCGGATGCCTGGGTGCGGGTCGTCATCGAGAAGCCCTTCGGCCGGGACTTGGCGTCCTCCCAGGCCCTGAATCAGGTCGTCAACGGCGTCTTCTCCGAGGATCAGGTCTATCGCATCGACCACTACCTCGGGAAGGAGACCGTGCAGAACATCCTCGTGTTCCGCTTCGCCAACGGAATCTTCGAGCCCCTATGGAATCGCAATCACGTGGACCACGTGCAGATCACGGTGAGCGAGACCCTGGGCGTGGAGGCCCGCGGAGCCTACTACGAGGAGTCCGGCGCGCTCCGTGACATGATCCAGAACCACATCCTCCAGCTCCTCTGCTTGGTCGCGATGGAGCCGCCCGTCACCTTCGACTCCGATCCGGTGCGCGACGAGAAGACCAAAGTCATGCGGGCGCTCCGGCCGATCGCGCCGGCCGACATCGACTCGGTTGCGGTGCGCGGCCAGTACGGCCAGGGCTTCGTCGAGGGTCAGCGGGTGCCGGGCTATCGCGACGAAAAGGGAGTGTCCGCGCAGTCCATCACCGAGACCTACGCGGCGCTCAAGCTCGGCGTCGACAACTGGCGCTGGGCGGGCGTGCCGTTCTATCTGCGGACGGGCAAGCGCCTTGCCAAGCGCGCGAGCGAGATCGCGGTGCAGTTCCGCCGGACGCCCCACCTGGTGTTCCGTCGCAATCCCGAGGCGATCGCCGAGGCCGCCAACCGCCTGATCTTGCGCATCCAGCCGGATGAAGGCATCTCCCTCCAGTTCGGCGCGAAGCTGCCCGGGTCGGAGCCCCGCATCAAGGCGGTGGAGATGGACTTCGACTACCATCAGGCCTTCGGCGGCGAGCCCCCGGAGGCGTACGAGCGGCTTCTGCTGGATGCGATGAAGGGCGACGCCACGCTCTATGCGCGCGGCGACTGGGTGGATCTCGCGTGGGAGCTGCTGGAGCCGGTACTGCACGCGTGGGGCAGCGGCGATCCTCGCAAGTTCCCGAACTACGAGGCGGGCGGCTGGGGGCCTGCCGAAGCCGACACGCTCATCGAGCGCGACGGCCGCGCCTGGCGGCGGCCGTAGGGCAGAGCCCGAAGGCCCACGCTATGGAGGTCGCCCCTTGGGGCGACCGTTGATCAAACTAGAAAGCAACCACGCGGGAGCCCCTCGCGTCCTGCCCGCAGACGCGAGGCCCCGCGCAGAGAACCTACTGCCGGACGGGCGGGACGGGGGTCGCCGTCGGGATCGGCGTCGTGGCCGGAGCGGCGACCGCGCTCGACACGACCTTGGTAGCCGATAGCTCCACCCAGGTGTTGTACCAGCCCTCATAAATCACGATCTGCAAAGAGTTCCCCGGCTTGTCGTAAATCTGCGTGGTACCCTTCCCCGAGGCCATGGTGGAGGACAGATGCCGCCACCCATTGGCTTCCAGTGTGGTCCGGAAGGCGGTGGCGAGGCTCTCCGGCTCGAGGCGTCCCTTGTAGAAGATGCGGGCGGCCTTCACCGCGGGCGACTCGATGATGGTGGACTTGTCCATGTCCACGGTGAGGCCCTTGGGAACCGGAATGTCCTCGAACTCGCTCCGCTGGACGCGCGGTGACGAGGCGCAGGCGGAGAGGGCCAAGACGGCTACCGACAGTATGAACAGACGGCGCATGGGCAGTTCCTCCTCGCGGCAATCGTACAAGCGCATGCTCTCGCCCTCCAAGTTTTTGGGACGCCGCGGGTGACGAAGGCGCGCCGCGCCACCATCGTGGCGCTGTCCCTGCTCGCGTTCGCGCTGCTCGCCTGGGCGGTGCACGCGCCCGTGCTCCGCTGGCTCGCATCGAACCTCTCCATCGAGGACGCGCTCGCCGAGGCGGATGCCATCGTGGTGGTGGCGGGCGGCACGCCGTTCCGCGAGCGCGCCGCTGCCGATCTCTATCGCCAGGGCTGGGCGCCGCGCGTGCTCATCTCGCGCCCCACCAATCCCGACACCGTCGAGGCGCTGGTGGCGCTCGGCGTGCGCCCGCTCGATCTCCAGGCCGAGTCGCAGCAGGCCTTGCTCCGGTTCGGCGTCCCGGCCGGCGCCCTCGTCATGCTGACCGAGCCGGTTCGCATCACCGAGGACGAGCTGGCCGTGGTCAAGCGCGAGGCCCAGGCGCGCGGCTGGCGTCGCCTGATCGTCGTGAGCACCCCGGAGCACACGCGCCGGGTCAAGACGATCTGGTACCGAGGGGGCAGCGGCGACGTCGAGGCCATTGTCCGCGGGACTCCCTATGGCACGCCGGAAGGCCCCTGGTGGAGGAGCCGCCGGCAGGCCGAGGCCGTCCTCCACGAATACCTGGGGCTGACAGCCATTTACCTCGGCATTTCCACGTGGATGCACTGACGCCGGGCCACCGCCCCCGGTCAACCTTCCCACCCCCTGGCTCGTCAGTAAACTAGGAAGGGCGCCGCCGCGTCCAACGTGGCGTGGACGCTCCCATGAGTCGCCAGGATGAGCTCGGAGCCCTGCTCGAGCTTCACACCGGGCGTCTCCGGCGCCTGTGCCGCCTCCTGCTGGCCGACGGGCAGGAGGCCGAGGAAGTGGTGCAGGACGTGCTCGTGAAGGCGCTCGAGGCGCTGCAGCGGCAGGGGCCGCCGGATGACTGGGGGCCCTGGCTCACCCGCATCGCGGTCAACACGTGTCGCGACCGGCGGCGGGCCGGCTGGTGGCGGCGCTTCCGGCGGTGGAGTGAGCCGATCGAGACGGTTCCGCTCCGCCATACGGATCCGACACCGGAGGACGTGGCCATCGGCGCTGAGACACGGCAGCAGATCTGGCAGGGGTTCCGGTCACTCCCCGACCGGCAGCGCGAGGTGTTCGTCCTCCGCCACATGGAGGGCCTGTCCGGCCCCGAGATCGCGGAGGCACTCGGCCTGAGCGCCGGGAGCGTGAAGCGCCATCTGTTCCGCGCCGTGCACCGGATGCGGGAGACCCTCGAGGAGACCGTGTGAGGCATCTGTCCGAGCGCGCGCTCGTTCATGCGCAGGCCGGCCTCGCCGAGCCGGCGGAGCGCGAGCATCTGGAGTCTTGCCTGACCTGCACGCGACGGGCGGAGGGCCTCATGCACGCCCTCACCGTGATCACCCGCGCGCTGGATGGTCCGGCGCCGCGGCCACGGCCCGCGCCCGCCTTCCGTCGCTGGATCCCCGCCGCGGCCTTGGCGACGGCCACTGCCCTGGCCGCGCTGCTCTGGGTCGAGGTGGCGGTGTGGCGCGCGGTGACCTACGTGCCCCCGACGATGCGGCCCGAGGAGGCGCGTGCCATGCTGACGCAGGTGTCGGCGGCGCTCTTCTCGTTGCACGGGGACGCGACCACCCCCTCGGAGACGAGCCCGGAGGCCGTCGAGTCGCTGGTCCCCGACTCCGAGGAGAGCGAGTGCACGGGGCCGGAGTCGTTGATACCATCGGGATGCGGTGCCGGCGCATCGTGAGGAGGCACAGCGTGATGAGGTGGACAAGTTCCCGCCGGGCGGCCCAGGCCGGCCTGGCGATGGCGTTGATGCTCGGGACGGCGCTGCTGGGCTCGGTCCCGCCCGCCTTCGCCCAGATGCGACCCGAGCGAGGCGGCTGGGGACGCGACGGCGGAACGGCGCTGCCTCTACTGATCCGGGCTGCCAAGCTCACGCCCGAGCAGGACGAGAAGGTGCGTGCGATCCTCACCAATCACCGCACGGTCTCGCGCAACACCGTCGAGCAGCTCCGGCGGGCTCAGGACGAGCTCGCCGACAAGCTCCTGGGGGCGGCGCCGGTGCAGGTGGCGGATCTGCAGCCCCTGCTCAAGCAGATCGCGGCGCTTCGCGAACAGCTCCTCCAGGACAGCGCGCAGATCGCCCTCGAAGTGCGCTCCGTGCTGACGCCCGAGCAGCTCGAGCGGGCGGGTCAGGTGAGAGGGCGTATGAAGCAGCTGCAGTCCGAGATGCAGCAGATCTACGACCGGTGAGCGCCATGACCACACGGACCTCGCGCGTGCGCCGCAGCGTCGCCGCCGTCCTCGTGGCGGCACTCGCGGCCGGCTGCGCCACCGCGCCGACCGGCCCGAGCGTGGCCGTCATGCCGGCTCCCGGCAAGTCGTTCGAAGAATTCCAGGCCGACGACGCGACGTGTCGCCAGTGGGCGTTGACGCAGTCCGGGGATGCCTCGAGCGCGTTCAACCAGAACACCGCGGCCGGCTCCGTGTGGGGCACGCTGATCGGCGCGGGGCTCGGTGCCGCCTTCGGTGCGCTGGCCGGAAATCCGGCCGCGGGCGCCGCGATCGGCGCAGGCGCCGGCCTGCTCGGGGGTGCCGCCTCCGGCGCGAACGCGGGCTACTACGCCGGGGCGAGCGTGCAGCAGCGGTACGACATCGCGTATCAGCAGTGCATGTACACCAAGGGGCATCAGCTCCCCGGCGCGCGGACCTACCGGCGCGTGGCGTACCCGCCTCCTCCGCCCCCGCCGCCTCCCCCACCGCCCCCGCCCCCGGTCACGCGCTAAAACGCAGGGCCGGCTCTCACGCGCCGGTCGACCATCGACACGCATGAGAGAGTAGGGGGAGACGCGCACTCTACCGACGCCCCACGGCGGGAAGCGAGCGCCTGGGGGCGGCATCCCGAGGAGACCGCCCATGCGTGCGACCCTTGGTGTTCTGGCTCTCGCCTTCGCTGTGCTCTCGGCCCCCGATCTCGCGCGGGCCGGCGCCGACGACGATTTTCTCCGCGGCTATGCCACCGCCTTGCTCCGCGAGACGTTCGGCCCGAACGCGCCGCCCATTCGCGTCACCGATGGCGTGATCCAGGTCACCTCCTCCGCCGAGGCGGATCGCGGCCGAATCGCGGCGGCGCTCGCCCGCGTGCCCGGGGCCGTGCGCGTCGAGTTCCTCGGCCCGCCGCCGGCGCCCGGAGTGATCCCGACCGCGCCGCCCGTGACCGCCGCCACTCCCGCCACCACACCGGGCGGCAGCAGCCCGCCGCCGATCGCCCCGGGCTGGGCGCCCGAGACCATCGAGACCGGCTTCCTCCCCACCGGGCTCATCTTCGATCCGCTGCTCGCCGATCCGCGCTGGCCGCACTTCGGCGCGTCGATCCAGCGCTATCTGAACGATCCCGACTTCAAGGACGTCGCCGCGGTGAGCTTCGGCGAGACGATTCCCATGTACCGGCGGGCCATCCCGTCGTTCGGCGGATACTGGGAAGTCGGCATCCAGGCCGGCGTGTTCGCCATCTTCGACATGGACACCGAGTCCCACGATCTCGTGAACGCCGACTACTTCGCCGCCTTCACCGGCGCCTATGCGCAGGGCCCGGTCGAGCTGCTTGCGCGGGTGTACCACCAGAGCTCGCACCTGGGCGACGAGTTCCTGCTGCGTACGCGAACGAATCGCATCAACTTGAGCTACGAGGCCGTGGATCTCAAGCTCTCGTATCACCTGTTCGAGCGGCAGCTCCGCCTCTACGCGGGCGGCGGCTATCTCTTCCATCAGGATCCCTCGAACCTCAAGCCGTGGTCGGCCCAGGGCGGCATCGAGTGGAAGCACCGCCTGGGCTTCATGCCGAACGTGACAACGGTGGTCGCGGCCGACGTGCAGCTCCACGAGGAGAACAGCTGGACCCCGGGCTACTCGGTGCGGGCGGGACTGCAGTTCGACCGGGCGCGCATCCTGGGGCGGCGGCTCCTCGTCATGCTGGAATACTTCAGCGGGAACTCACCGAACGGGCAGTTCTACAAGAACAAGATCGACTACATCGGGCTGGGCGCCCACTTCTACCCCGGCGGGAGCGACTAGCGGCCGGCGCGCCCGTAGTCGTCTTGCTTGCGGATGATGTCGTCCTCGCCGAGGTAGGTGCCGAACTGCACCTCGACGATGATCACCGGCACGCGGCCCACGTTTTCCGCGCGATGCCACGCCCCGCGCGGCACCGTGACCGACTCGCGCGGGCCGAGGCGGAGGCTCCGGCCCTCGAGCGTCACCTTTGCCGAGCCTGCGACGATCGTCCAGTGCTCGGCGCGGCGGCGGTGCTTCTGCAGGCTGAAGCGATGGCCCGGCTGGACCACCAAGCGCTTGACCTGATAGCCCGGTCCTTTCTCGAGGGTCTGGTACCCCCCCCACGGCCGCGGCTCGAAGGGGGCCGCTCTCTTCGGCATTGCTGCGCGGGCGGGACGGCGCCGAGTCACGGCTCGAGCCGGATGAGACGGGCGAAATCCGCTTCCACCGCCTTGGACACCTCCTCCAGCACCTCGGGCGTCACCGCTTCGTCGAGGAGCAGCACGACGATGGCGCCGCCCCGCCGGGTCCGCCGGCCCACGTGCATGGAGGCGATGTTCACGTTGTAGCGCCCCAGGATCGAGCCGATCTTGCCGACCATGCCCGGCCGGTCCTCGTACGAAATCACCAGGATGTGGCCCTCGGGGATGAACTCGATGTGCAGGTCGCGCAGCCGAACGATGCGGGGTGTCCCGTCGAAGACCGTGCCCGCGATGATCTTCCGGCCGGCCCCCGCATGGGTGGTGACGGTCACGAGATTCGTGTAGCCCGACCCGGCCGCCTCGTCGGCGCGCACCGTCACCGCCACGCCGCGCTCGCGCGCCACCAGATGGGCGTTCACGAGGTTCACCGCCTGCGCGGTGACCTTGCCGAGAAGGCCCTTCAGCACCGCGCGCCCGATCAGCTCGGGGTCGCGGCGGCCGACGTGCCCCGCCACCTCGACTTCCACGCGCTCGACGTTGTCGCGCTCGAGCTGCACGCAGAAGCGGCCCAGGGTCTCCGCCAGCGCGAGGAAGGGCCGCTGCTCGGCCATCGTCTCGCGATCGCCCACCGGGATGTTCACCGCGTGCTCCACCAGCTCGCCGTCGCGGAACGCGGCGATCTCCCGGGCCACGTCCACCGCCACGTTGACCTGCGCCTCGGAGGTGTTGGCGCCGAGATGCGGTGTGCCCACCAGCCGCGGGTGCGCGATCAGCCGCTTGACGAGGTCGGACACCGGCGGCTCTTCGGACCACACGTCCACCGCCGCCCCGGCCACCCGGCCCGAGTCGAGCGCGGCGAGGAGATCTCCCTCGTGGACGATTCCCCCCCGCGCGCAATTGACCAGCCGCACGCCGGGCTTCATGAGCGCGATCTCGCGGGCGGCGAGGAGATTCTCCGTCTCTTCCGTCAGCGGCACATGCACCGTGATCACGTCGGATTGCGCCAGCACGGTCTGGAGATCGGTGAGCCGGACGCCGATCTCGCGGGCGCGGCTTTCCGGGATGTAGGGATCGTACACGAGCACCGTCATGTCGAAGGCGCGCAGCCGCGCGGCCACCCGCGAGCCGACCTTGCCCAGACCGATCACGCCCGCCGTCTTGCGGAACAGCTCGGTGCCGTACACGCCCCGGTCCCACGTGCCTCTCTTGAGGGTCTCGTTGGCGAAGGGGATCTTCCGCACCAGCGCCAACAGCATGCCCACGGTGTGCTCCGCCGCGGACACCACGTTGCCGTAGGGGGCGTTGACCACGACCACGCCCCCTCGCGAGCAAGCGTCCACGTCGATGTTGTCCACGCCCACGCCCGCGCGTCCGAGGATGCGCAGACGCCGCGCGTGACCGAGGAACTCCGGAGTCACCGTGGTGGAGGAGCGGGTGATGATGGCCTCGTAGTCGGCGAGCCGTCCGAACAATTCCGCGCGCGGCAGCTTGCTCGACACCTCGTCCACCTGGAAGCCGCGCTCGCGGAGGAAGGCGAGGCCCTCGGGCGCGATCGCGTCGATCACCAGCACCTTCATGACGTCATGCTAGCACGGGCGCGCAGCGGCCCCGGCCCGGCGCCGCGCTCAGCGGTGGCGGCGGAGGAAGGTGAGGAACTCGCGGCCCTCGGCGAGGCGGCGCTTGAGCACGCGGCGGTCGCGGACCATCTCGCCGGCCAGCGAGATCATCTTGCGGGGACGGAAGTAGAAGCGGCGGTAGAAGACGTCGACCGAACGGAAGATCTCCGTCCGAGGAAGCTGCGGGTATCCGATGGCGCTCCGCTGCTCGCCGCGCGCGTCCACGAGATCCTCGGCTTCGAGCCAGCCGTTACGCAGGGCCTCGGCGTGGAGCGCGGTGCCCGGATATGGCGCGGCGAGGGAGACCTGGATGGTATGGGGGTCGATCTCCCGCGCGAAGCGGATCGTCTCCTGGATGGTTTCGCGGCTCTCGCCCGGGAGGCCCAGGATGAACGTGCCGTGAATGGCGATGCCGAGCCGCTTCGCCTCGCGCGTGAACGTCCGCGCCGCGTCGAGCCGCACGCCCTTCTTCACGTTGTTGAGAATCTGCTGCACGCCGGACTCGTAGCCCACCAGGAGCAGCCGGAGCCCGTTGTCACGCAGCACCTCGAGCGTGGACGCGGGCACGTTGGCCTTGGCGTTCACCGACCAGGTGATGCCGAGCCGGCCCAGCCGCTTCGCGATGGCCTCCGCGCGCGGCAGATCGTCGGTGAAGGTGTCGTCGTCGAAGAAGAACTCGCGCACCTCGGGGAACAAGCGCTGGGCCAGCGCCATCTCCTCCGCCACGTGCTCGACACTCCGGGTCCGGTACCGCTGACCGCCCACCGTCTGCGGCCAGAGGCAAAACGTGCACTTCGAGCGGCAGCCGCGCCCGGTGTACAGGGACACGTAGGGATGCTGGAGATAGCCGATCGCGTAGTTCGGGATCGTGAGGTCGCGCCGGTACACCGGGGTCACGAACGGCAGCCGGTCCATGTCCTCCAGGATCGGGCGCGGCGACGTGTGCACGACGCGGCCGTGTTGCTGATAGGACAGACCCGCCACGCGCGCCAGCGGCACGCCTCGCGCCACCTCCTCGATCGTGAAGTCGAACTCGTTGCCGGCCACGAAGTCCAGCGCCGCGCTCGCCCGCAGCGAAGCCTCCGGCGCCACCGCGACGGCGGCGCCCACCATCCCGATGGTGAGCCCGGGGTGCTCGGCCTTGAGCGCCTCCGCCACCCGGACGTCCGCGGCGAAGGAGGGCGTGCTCGTGTGCATCACGCAGAGGTCGTACTGCTTTGCGAGTGGACGCACGTCGTCCAGCGTGAGGCCATCCGGCGGCGCGTCGACCAGGCGCGAGCCGGGCACCAGCGCGGCGGGCTGGGCGAGCCACGTGGGGTACCAGAACGACCGGATCTCCCGCTTGGCCTGATACCGCGAGCCGGCGCCCCCGTCGAAGCCGTCCGCAGAAGGAGGATGGAGGAACAGGGTGCGCAGGTAGTCGGGCGCCATGGATGCCGCCCTATGATACACGCCGCCGGCTGACCCCGGACGCCCGCCCCGTGGGATACTGAGCCGCCGTGGTGCCGCTCGCCCTCGTCCTGCTCCGCGCGCTGGGCCTTCTCGGCCAGGCGCTCGTGCTGGGCGGCGCGGTGTTCGCGCTCGCGGTGCTCCGCCCATGGCTGACCGGCGCCCCCGACGCCGCGGTGGCCCGTCGCCACGTCGTGCGTCTAGTCTGCGCCGGGGGGCTGCTCCTGCCCACGGCCCAGACCGCGGCGCTCGTCCTGATCCTCAGCAGCGTGGCCGATGCGCCGGCCTGGCCGCTCGGCGCCTTCCTGGCCACGCCGCTGGCCCATGCGAGCCTACTGCGGATCCTGGCCGGGCTGGCCGCGCTCGGCGCCGCCGCCTGCGTCGCGCGCCGGCCTCGACCAAATGGTCCGTGGCTGGCGCTGCTCGGGGCGGGGGTCGCCGCGGCGATCACCGCCGCCTGGACCAGCCACGCCACCGCCCGGCTCGAGGCCCGCGAGACGCTGCTCGCCGTCGATGTGATCCATCAGGTCGCCAGCGCGGCGTGGGGCGGCGCGCTCGTCCACCTCACCGTCCTCGTGCTCGCGCGCGGCCCCGTCGCGTGGCCCGCGGGGGCGCTCCGCGCCTTCTCGCGCCTGGCCCAGATTGCGGTGGCGGCGCTTGCCGCGAGCGGGCTGCTGCTCGCCTGGGTGTACGTCGGGGGCGTGGGCGCGCTGATCGGCACCGCCTACGGCGGCATGCTGCTCGCGAAGACCGCGCTCGTGATCGGGCTCCTCGCCCTCGGCGCGGCGAACTTTCGCGCGGTGCGCCGTTTCCGTCCCGCGCAGACGATGCTGTCCTCCCGGCTGAGGCGCTTCGTCGAAGTCGAGGCCGGGCTGGCCGTCACGCTGTTGTTCGTGGCCGCGTCACTGGGCTCGGCGCCGCCCGCCGTCGACATCGTGGGCGATCGGGCCACCGCGGCCGAGATCGCCGCCCGCTTCGTGCCGCGCTGGCCCGCCTTCTCCACGCCGAGCTTCACCGAGCTCGCCGCAGCCTCGGCGCTCGACGATCCCCTGGCCCCTCGCACCGCCGCCGACATCGCGTGGTCCGAGTACAACCACAACGTGGCCGGTGCCTTCGTCTTGCTGATCGGGATCCTCGCCGCCCTTCACCGGCTGGCCGGCGTGGCCTGGGCGCGGCACTGGCCCCTGATGTTCTTCGGGCTTTCCGCCTTCCTGCTGCTGCGGGCCGATCCCAACGCATGGCCGCTGAGCGCGACCCGGACGTTCTGGGGAAGTCTCGTGGATCCCGAGGTCCTGCAGCATCGCGCGCTGGCCCTCCTGCCCGCCGCGCTGGGACTCTTCGAGTGGCTGGTCCTCGAGCGGCGGCTCGCCGCGCCCGGCTGGGCGCGGGTGGCGCCGCTCCTCATGGCGGTGGGGGGCGGGCTGCTGCTCGCGCACGCTCATCCGCTCGTGCGCGTGAAGGAGTCGTACCTCATGGAAGTCACGCATCTCCCGCTGGGCCTGCTCGGGGTCCTGATCGGCTGGACGCGCTGGCTCGAGCTCCGCCTGCCCGCCGCGGATCGCCGCATCCCTGCGCGCATCTGGCCGCCGGCCCTGGCGCTGGTCGGTCTCCTGCTCGTGCTCTACCGCGAGAGCTGAGGGACGTTCACGTAGAGGCGGCGGCCGTTGTCCTCGAGCACGAGATGGCGGCGCTCGGGGGGAACCGTCGCGATGACGCTCGCCGCGGGCGCGCGCGGCGTGACCAGGTACACCGGGCGGTCCGAGCCCCACTCGCGCTGAAAGCGTTCGAGCGTCCAGAAAGTGTCGCGCGCGTCGGGATAGGTGGCCCCGAAGCCGAGCACGCTCCGCGTGCCGTCGAGCAGCGCGGGCCGGCGGCCCGAGTAGAGCTCGAGCGCGCCCGAAACCTCGATGGGCCCTTCGTGCACGAGGAGATCGCCCGGCTGCGTCCGCGCCGCCACTTCGGCGGCGAGCCGCGGTACCGCGCGCGACGCCGAGACAATACCCAGACCCGCCGCCACCAGCGGCACCATCGCGAGCATGGTGAGCGCGACGAGCGGCGCCAGCAGGCCCTCCCCTCCCCGCCGGCGTCGCGAGAGCGTCAGCGCCACCACGAGGGCGGCGGCGCCGAGCGCGAAGATCGTGGCGGCGGCCGCGAGTAGCCGCGCGAACTGCGGCCAGAGCGCGGCGAGCGAGGTGCCCGCGGCCGCGGTGGCCGCCTTGCGCGCCGTCACGTCGGATACGCCCAGCACCTCCGCGGTGAAGAGCCGTCCGTCGCTCCCCGTGCCGAGGGCGCAGCCCAGAGCCACCAGGGCGAAGAGCGCGGCGTGCAGCCAGCCCGCCGCGCGCATCTCTCTCGGCACGCGCTCGGCCCACCACCGCGCGGCGAGCAGCGCGATGGCGGGATAGGCGGGCAGGCCGTAGTGAGGCAGACGGAACGGGACCAGCGTGAAGAGCGCCACGCTGCCGACGGCCCAGAGGGCCAGCGCCACCCATGGGGCTTCCACGGGATGCCGCCACGCCCGCCGGCGCGCGAGCGTGATGATGGCAAGAACGGCAGGCAGCACCCAGGGGAAGGCGCCCAGCGCGGTGGTGGTCAGGAACTCCAGCGCCGAGAGCGGCACGTCCTCGTCGGGGAAGAGCCGCATGAGGGCCGCGTTGCGCGCGTGATTGTCCACGACGACGTACCAGAGAAAGCCCGGGTTCCGCGCGGCGGCGAGGGCGTACCAGCCGCCGCCCACCACGGCCATGAGGACGATGCCGAGCGGCGGCAGCCAGGCCCTGACGGGACGGAAGCGGCCGGCCAGCGCGGCCGCGCCCGTGATGGCGAGCAGGGGGCCGACGAGCCCGATCGGATCCTTCGCGAGCGCGGCCAGTCCGAGCGCCACGCACCCGGCAAGCGACCACCCGCGCCGCGACTCCCGCCAGCCGAGCAGGAGGCCGGTGAAGCCCCACTGTATCGCGGCGAGGAACAGTGTCTCGGGCCGGACATAGCGCGCGAAGGCGGCGAACAGCGCGCACGACAGGAGCGCGGCGCCGGCGAGCAGGCCCGGGCCGGGTCCGAGCAGCCGCGCGCCCAGCAGCGCCGTCCCCGCGACGGCGAGCACCGCGCCGGCGAGCGGCGCGAGGCGAGCCGACCATTCCGAGACGCCGGTCGCGCTGAAGGCCGCGGCCTGGAGCGCGTAGAGCAGCGGCGGCTTGTCGAAGTAGCGCACGCCGTTGAGGTGGAGCGTCAGCCAGTCGCCCGAGCGCCAGGCTTCACGGGCAATCTCCGCGTGCTGGCCCTCGCCCGGGTCGTCGAAGGGTACGGCGCCCAGACCCGGGAGCAAGAGCCCCACGACCAGCGCCGCCGTGGCGAGGGCCACGAGGACGGCGGCGCGCATGCCCGCGGCCTCAGCCTCCCGCCAGCCGGCCGGCGGCGAGACGCAGGCTGGCGTCCGCAGCCGCGGCGGCGTCGGGGCGATGCGTGACGAGAATCACGGTGGCGCCGCGCTCGCGCGCCTGCGCGCCCAGCTCGTCCAGGATCACGCGGGCGTGGGTGTCGTCGAGATTCCCCGTGGGCTCGTCGGCCAGGAGCAGCGGCGGACGATTGAGCACGGCCCGGCAGTAGGCCACCCGCTGCTGCTCACCGCCGGAGAGCTGAGCGGGATAGTGGCCGCGGCGGTGGAGCACGCCGAGCCGCTCCATCAGGGTGAGGGCATCGCGCTCCGCCTCGCGCCGGTCGCGCCCGACGTAGCGCGCGGCGAGCAGCACGTTGTCGAGCGCGGTGAGGCTGCCGAGCAGGAGGAAGGCCTGGAACACGTAGCCGATCTGGGTGCCGCGCACCCGGCATTGCGCGCGGCGGCCGAGATGGCTCACTTGCGCGTCGTCGAACCGAATCTCGCCCGCGTCGGCGGGCTCGAGCAGCCCCAAGAGGTTCAGGAGGGTGGACTTGCCCGAGCCGGACTCGCCGATCACTGCCAGCACCTGGCCCGGCTCGGCGTCGAGACTCACGCCGTCCAGGACGCGCACGGGCGGCGCGCCGTCGACGCCGGGGTACACCTTGCCCAGCCCGCTCGCCCGCACCCGCACCGCTCACGTCCCCCGGCGGATCGCCTCGGCGGGCGAGAGCCGCGTGATGCGGAGCGTGGCGTAGGCCGCCGCGAGCGACCCGAGGAGCATCGCGAACACGAAGGTGAAGCCGAGCAAGCGCGGCGAGAAGAAGAAGAGCTGCTGGCCCTCGCGCACCGCGCGCGAATCCACCCCGTACCCGATGCCGAGGGCGAGCGCGACGCCGAGGCCGACACCCCAGAGGCTCACCCCGAGCGCCTCACCCAGCACTTCGCGGAGCAGTTGCGCGTCCGTCGCGCCGAGGGCGCGCTTCACGCCGAAGTCACGGATGCGCTCGAAGACCGCCGCGGTAACGGTATTCGCGAGGGAGAGCCCGCCGATCACGAGGGCGAGGGTGCCGATGCCGATCAGCAGCGCCGAGAAAAAGGCGGTGGAGGTGCGGAGCATCTCGGACAGCTCGCTCGGGATCGTGACGTTCACACCCTTCACGCGGTCCTGGATGCGCCGGGCGAGGTCGTCGGGATCCACGCCGTCCTGCCACGCCACCGCGGCGCCCGAGTTGAGATCGGCGCGGGTGAGCCCCCCGCTTCCGAACACCCGGAAGAGCAGCGGGTCACGCCGCAGCCACACGTCGCGGGCATCCTCGAGCGAGACCATGGCGAAGCGATCCGGCGCGGTCAGGGTCTTGTCGAGAATCCCCACCACCTGGAACTGGAGGGCGCCCATCGGCAGCACGCCGCCCACGTCGAGCTTGTGCGAGGCCGCGAAGTCGATGCCGAGCACCGCGACGCCCCGGTCACCGGGGGCAAGGCTCCGCCCCTTCCGGATGGGCAGCGTCTGGTAGTTGCGGTTGGCCTGTGGCGCGCTCGGGTCCATGCCCATCAGCAACTCCTGCGTGAGGGTCATGAAGCTCGACGTGCTCGGGTTGATGGGGAGCATCACCTGCGGCTGCACGAGCGCAACGCCCGGCACCTTGGCGATCTCGGCGATTCGCGCGGCGGTGAGGAGGCCGCCCGCGGTGAAGCCCGCGCCCATCCCCATGCCCTCCCCCGCCACGGAGATCTGGCCCAGCACGAAGCGATCGCCCCCCTCGATGAATCGGCTGATGCGCTCGGCCATGGCGCCGAGGGCGACCAGTCCGGCCATGCCCACCGCGATGCCGAGCACGGTGAAGCCGTAGCCGCGCGGGAACAGGCGCCGCATCGGCCGTCTAGTACTCGAGGCGCGACTCGGCTCGCCCCTGCCGCCGGCGGACGCGGCGGTTGATGCGCACGATGGTCCAGAAGAGCCCGATGAGGAACCGCATCTTGGGGGGGATGCGATGGAAGGCGCCGCCGGCGAGGACGAACGTCACCGCGTCGATCAGCCCGAAGGTGTCCCGCGGGTTCATGAAGATTTCGAGGAACTGGCGGTCGTAGAACTGGGTGATGAAGCGCGTGAAGGGCCGCAAGCCGCGGCGCACCCGCCGCGCGTACCCCCCGAAGCGCCGCGCCTCGAAGCGTCCGGTGCGGAAGGCCTCCGCGATCTCGTTCGCCGCCATCTCCCCTTCCGCCATGGCGAGGAACACCCCCGCGGAGAAGATCGGGTCCACGAACGCCACCGCGTCGCCCACGCAGAGGAAGCGGTCGCCCACGATGGGCTCCACCGCATAGGCGAAGTTCGCCGCAGTGTACATGGGCGTCACCTGCCGGGCGCCGTCGAGGTTCTCGCGCACGCGGCCGCAGCGCTCCACCATGGTCCGGAAGAGCTCCTCGGGCGTGCCCGAGCGCGCCTTCACCACCCGGGAATGGAGCACGCAACCCACGCTGGTCTCGTCCCGCGCAAGCGGGATGTACCAGAACCAGCCCTCGGGGAAGATGTAGATGCGGACGTTGCCCTCCTCGCGACCGGGCCAGCGCCTGGCGCCTTGGAAGTAGGCGAAGATCGCCACCTTGCCGAGGCCGGGCATGGGCTCGCGCCGGCCCTGGCGCGAGGCGAGGAAGCCGTCCCTTCCGCTCGCGTCCACGAGGAAGCGGGCGCGCACCGTGCGCTCGCCGTCCGCGTCGCTCAGCCGCGCAGTGACGCCATCGCCGTCGAAGGCAACCTTCTCCACGGTGACGGGCTGGAGCAGCCGTGCGCCCTCCTCCACCGCGTGGTCCAGCAGCACGTGGTCGAATTCGGCGCGGTGGACGTCGTACGTGAAGTGCGGCCACGGCCGGTTTTCCCGGAACGTGAAGGTCGCTTCGCGCTCCAGCTCCTCGTCGTGGAAGGTCACGCCGAACTTGTCGAGGAAGCCGTGGGCCTTCACCTTGTCGAGCACCCCCAGCCGCTGGAGGATCGGCATGCAGTTCGGCACCAGCGATTCGCCCACCTTGAAGCGAGGAAAGGGCTCGCGCTCCACCACGGTGACGTCGAGCCCGGCGCGGGCGAGGAAGGTCGCGGTGGTCGAGCCGCCGGGCCCGCCGCCGACGATGAGGACGTCCGTGTCGTACGGGGGCGTCACGGACAAGCTCTCGGCTTTTTCTGATTTGATCTACGGTCGCCCCAAGGGGCGACCTCTAGAGGGTGGCTTCGCATTTTTGAAGTAACCCGCGTTACCAGGTGAGGCGGGATTCGACGGGGAGGCCGAGCCAGCGGCGGCGCACCGTGTTGATCCGGACGGCGAGCGAGAAGACGACGAGCGACACCCTCATGCGGAAGGGCATGCGGATGAACGCGCCGCCGGCGAGGAGGCCGGTCACGCTGTCGAGGATGCCGTAATTCTCCCGCGGCCGGAGCAGCACCTCGAGGAAGGCCGGCTCGTAGTAGCGGTTGATGAAGCGCGTGAACGGCCGGAGCCCGCGCCGCACCCGCCGGACGTAGCCGCCGAAGCGCCGCGCCTCGAAGCGGTCGTCCCGGAAGGCCCGCAGGATCTCGACGGCGGCCAGCTCGGCCGACTGCATCGCCACGAACACGCCGGTGGAGAAGATGGGGTCGATGAAGGCCACCGAGTCGCCCACACAGACGAAGCGATCGCCGACCACCGGCTCCGCCTGATAGGAGAAGTTGGCCGCGCTGTGCACCGACGTGATGCGCTCGGCGCCACGCAGGTTCTCGGCGACGCCGCGGCAGCGGGCGATCATCTGCGCGTAGATCGCCTCGACGCCCCCCTCGCGCGACGACACCGCGCGCCGGTGGAGCACGCAGCCCACGCTGGTCACGTCCCCCGCGAAGGGGATGTACCAGAACCAGCCGTCCTCGAAGACGTAGAGACGGATGTTGCCTTCCTCGCGTCCGGGCCACCGCCGCGCCCCGCGGAAGTGCGCGAAGAGCGCGACCTTGCCGAGCCCGGGGATGCGCTCGCGGCGCCCCAGGCGGGAGGCGAGGAAGCCGTCGCGTCCGCTCGCGTCCACCAGGAAACGCGCGCGCAGGGTGCGCGTCCCCTCACCGTCCTCGAGGCTCACGGTGACGCCGTCGCCGTCGAAGTCGGCCTTCTCGACGGTGGCGGGCTGCCGCAGCGTGACGCCGGGCTGGGCGGCGGCGTGATCGAGCAGCACGCGGTCGAAGTCCGCGCGCGGCACTTCGAAAGCCCAGGGCGGCCAGGGCTTGCCCTCGCGAAACGTGAACGTGTAGTCCAGATCCGATTCCTGGTCGTGGATATACGCCCCGTACTTGGTGATGAAGCCGGCCGACTTCACGCGGTCGAGGACGCCGAGGCGCTCGAGGAGCGGGATATTCGCGGGCAGCAGCGACTCGCCGATGTGAAAGCGCGGGAAGGCCTCGCGCTCGACCAGCGTCACGCGGAGGCCGCCCTGGGCCAGACATGTCGCGGCGGCCGAGCCTCCCGGCCCGCCCCCGATGACAATGACGTCGGTCGCCGCGTGGTCAGGCATGGCGGCGGAGGGCGCGGCCGAGGCGATCCTGGGCGTACACGCGGTGGATGAACGGGGTGAGCGGATCGAGGCCGGCCTGTCCGAGGACGACCTGGGCCACGGCGAGGCCGGCCAGCGCGGGCAGGGCCGCGGTGGCGATTCCCGCTTCGCGCATCTGGATCACGCGCGCGTCGATCCACCAGCGCTGCCACGTGTCGGCGGTGCGCGAGATCACGAAGGCCGCGACGGCCAGCCCGAAGCCGCCGGGGCTGTCGCGATGCCCGGCGGTGGCGGCGGCGAGCTCTCGATGGCGGGGCACCCGCCGCTCGGCGCCCATCACGCCGACGACCCGCTTGATCACGAGCGCGGCGTCGTGGGCCCAGCGGCGGAGACCGTGCCCGGTGAGGTAGCAGCCCACCGCGAAGCCGTCACGCAGGGGGCGGAAGCGGCTCCGGCGCGCGCGATGATAGACGGCGGTGATCGGCGTCTCCACCAGCGGCAGCCCGAGCGCGGCCGCCCGCAACAGCATCTCGGTCTCCAGCACGAAGCCGCCGCGACGCGGCCGCGCGGCCACGAGCAGCGCCTGGGGGTAGACGCGGAAGCCGGATTGAGTGTCGCGAAGGGCGTGCCCGCTGAGCCAGTCGATGAAGAAACCGGCCACCCGCATCGCATTGAGCCGCGCGGTCGGGATCACCCGGTACCCCGGCTCGGCCGGATCCTCGGTCGCGCCGACGCCCAGCCGGCCGCCGATCACGAAGGCGGTGGGATGCTCGGTGGCGACTTCGAGCAGACGTGGGATCTCGTCCGGATCGTGCTGCCCGTCGCCGTCGAGCGTCACCACCCGCTCCGCGCCCCGCGCCAGCGCGACGTCGAATCCCCGCCGTAACGCCTCGCCCTTCCCTCGCTGACGCGGGAGCCGGATCACGTCGGCTCCCGCCTCCGCCGCCGCCGCGCCGCTATCGTCCGTCGAGCCGTCGTCCACCACCACGACCGCGCCGTGGCGGCGCGCCCGGGCCACGAGGGGGCCGATGGTCGAGGCCTCGTTGAAGACGGGGATGACGATCAGATGGTCGCCCACGGCGTCACCGGCCGGCCGGGCTCGCGAGGACGAGCGCGGCGCGGCACCCGCCGCGAGCGAGACCATGGACGAGCGCCGGGCCAGCGGCGAGGTCGAGGGTCGCCGCCGCCGCGCGCAGCGCACCGATGCCGCCATGCTGACCCACGAGCGCCACGGCGGAACGAGGCGGGAAGAGATCCGGGCGCTCCCCCAGATCGGCGTGGAGCAGCGCGAGCTCCCAGTCGTCGAGCGCCGGATCGCCGGTGCCGGATCCCCAGCAGCTCCCCAGCGCGGTCCCCGGCACGCGCGCCTCGGCCAGGCTCGCGCGGAGCACCGAGCGGGGATCCCGACGGGCGACCGGCGCGGCGTAGGGGGCCACCGGAATGTTGCCCCAGCGCGCCGCCCGGAGCTCGGCGAGAATGGTCGCTCCGCGCGCCCGCGCGAGCTCGTGATCCTCGAGCACCAGGAACGTCGCGCCTTCGCCCAGCGCCGGGCCGTTGTGATCAGGCGCGTAGGGGCGGCAGCCCTCCACGCCCTCTCGCTGCCCATCGGGCCGGCGCATCGGCGAGAGGACGCCCAGCTCGTGCGCGAGGCGCTGATAGACGGGCCCGCACAGCTCGTCCACGCCGCCGGCCAGCACGGCCTCCGCGCGACCATGAACGATGAGCGCGGCGCCTCGCGCCAGCGCGATCTCGCTCGACACCGTGACCTGGTTCACCGTCACCGTGGGGCCCTTCACGCCGATGGCGATGGAGGCGGCGGCGCCCATCGCGTTCATCACGGTGCCGGGGAAGAGCATGGGCGAGAGCCCCGACGGGCCGCGCTTGAGGAAGCCGGTGGCGAACTCGCCGCTCGAGCGGAAGTCGCCGTACTCGGTGCCGACCACCAGGCCCAGGCTCGGCCCGGCGTCCACCCCCGCGTCCTCGACGGCGAGCCGGCAGGCGGCGACGGTGAGGCGGCAGATGCGCGAGAGGCGCCGCGCCGCGTCCCGGTCGAAGAGCGCATCGAGGGCCTCGTCGTCGACCTCGCCGGCGAGGTGACATGGCAGGGCCGAGGTGTCGAACCCGCGCACGGGGCGCAGCGCGGAGTCACGCCGCGCGTGCAGTGCCCGCACCATGTCGCGGCCGCCGAGGCCGGCGGCGCTCACCGTGCCCATCCCCGTCACCACCACCCGGCGCGGCACGCTCATCGTCCGAAGATCAGGCTGACGTTCTGGCCGCCGAAGCCGAACGAGTTGGTGAGCGCGATCTCGATCGGCGCGGGCCGGGCGATGTTGGGCACGCAGTCGAACGGGATTTCGGGATCGACCTCGGCGAGGTTGGCGGTGGGCGGGATCAACCCGTGATGCAGGGCCAGGATGCTGGCGACCGCCTCCAGGCTGCCCGCGGCGGCCATCGTGTGCCCGACCAGCGACTTGGTCGAGCTGATCGGCACGCGCCCCGCCCCCAGTACGCGGGCGATCGCGCGCGCTTCGGTGCGGTCATTGTGCAGCGTGCCGGTGCCGTGCGCGTTGACGTAGTCGACGGCGCCGGGGTCCAGGCGCGCGGCGTCGAGCGCCAGCGTCATCGCGCGCGCCATCCCCTCGCCTTCCGGGTGGGGCGAGGTCACGTGGTGGGCGTCGGTGGAGACCCCCGCCCCCAGGAGCTTCGCGACCTCGCGCGCCCCACGCGCGCGGCAGCGCTCGAAATCCTCCAGGACCACGAACGCGGCGGCTTCGCCGATGGACATGCCCTTCCGGTCGCGGTCGAACGGGCGGCACGGGTCGGGATCGAGCAGCTTGAGCGCGTTGAAACCCATGAAGCAGATCCGTGTGAGGGCGTCCACACCGCCGGCGAGGGCCAGCGGCACGACGCCTTCGCGCACGAGGTCGGCGGCGAGCGCGATGGAGGCCGCGCCCGACGCGCAGGCCATCACGACCGTCTCCTTCGGGCCTCCGATGCCGAGACGCCAGCCGATGGTCTCGGCGTGGGTGTAGGGCAGAATCGAGCGGAGCGCCGTGATGCGAGGCGAAGGTCGGCCGGTCCGGGTCTCCTCCCAGTACCACGTCTCGCCTTCCAGCATGCCCCCGCCCACCGCCCCGATCACGAGGGCGGCCTCCGCCCGGTCGGCCGGCCCGAGACCGGCGTCGGCGATCGCCTCGCGCGCGGCGGCGAGCCCGAGGCGGTCCGCGCGCGCGCGGCGCGGCGAGACCCCGAGCCCCGCCATCGCGTCGCCGGGGACCTCGGCAGCCACGCGCGAGCGGAAGCCCTCCGTGTCGATCAGCGTGATGGGACGGATGGCACAGGCGCCGGCCGCGAGTCCTGCCCAGAACGTCTTGGTGCCCGACCCGTAGGGACTGACCACCCCGAGCCCACTGACGACGACCCGGCTCATGCGGGGCGTCGCGCCGTAGGCTCGCTCACGCCGGCCCCATCTTGGTGAGGATGAAGCGCGAGAGGCTGTCCAACGAGGTGAACTCGTCGGCGAGATCCTGGCCCTCCTCGATGGTGATGCCGAACCGGTCCTCCATCGCCACCGAGAGCTCGATGAAGTCGAGCGAGTCCAGGCCCAGCGAGCCCTCGACTCCCTTGGGGAGCGTCGTCTCGAGCGTCATGTCCGCGGCCCGTCGGGGATCGAAGCGCAGCCGCTCCACGACGATGGCCTTCAGCTCGTCGAGCACTTCCTTCTGCGTCATCCGGCGCCTTTCGTGAAGATGAGATTGGTCACCTCGCCCCGCCACGCGCCCGTCAGCCCCAGCGGGTCGGCCAACGGATCCGAATATCCCGCGTGCCGGCGCAGCGCCACCTCGGCCAGCGGGCCCACCGCGAGCATCTCGCCCAGGCGCCGCGCGCCGTCCCCCCGGGACCGCCCGCGGGCGGATCGCAATACGAGCCGGCCGTCGCCTGGCTCGAGCCAGAGACACGCCGCCGCCTCGACCAGCGGCGGCGCCGTCCGCCGCCGCGCCCGCGCGTAGAGGTCCGCACACTCCTCGAACGTCTCCACGCCGAGCACCAGCGCGCGGTCGCAGGCGCGCGCGGCAAGCAGCGTGGCCGCGTACCAGATCGCACGGAGCGCCGCCGGCGCCCCGCCGATGAAGAGCACCGACGGTCCGCGCAGGCGGTACTCGATGGCGGCCTCCGCCGGAACCACGGCGGGCGCCGTGTACGCGAAATGCGTGCCGCCGCCGGTGCCCTCGATGAAGGCGCGATTCGAGGCGCCGTACACCGCCGCGCTCACGAACAGCAGCGCTGTGCGCTCCCCGGCAATCGCCGCGCGCTCCGCCCGCCCATCTTCCAGCATGGCCTCGACGGCCGCAAGAGCCCAGAGGCACTCTCGCGTGGCCCGGCGGAAGCGTTCGCCCTGCACCGCGGGACGGCCCAGTCCCACCAGCGAGCGTCCACCCGCGGCGGCGCAGGCATCCGCGGGGAGGGCCGCGACGCCGGTGCCCCAGCCCGAGCAGAGGCCCACCGCCCGGACGGCGGGGGCTGGAATGCCGGCCGCGGCGCTCACGCCGACTCCAGGACGAGGGCGCCGTTACAGCCCCCGAAGCCCAGCGAGGTGCTCAGCGACAGGCGCGGCCGGGCCGCGCGCGCCGTCCCCGGGACATAGTCGAGATCGCATTCAGGATCCGGCACTTCTAGATGCCGCGTGGGCGGGATCTGGCCGTGCCGCCCCGCCAGGAGGCACATGATGGCCTCCAGGGTCGCCGCCGCGCCCATGGTATGGCCCATGGTGGCCTTGATCGAGTTCACCGGCACCGACGGCGCACGCGGGCCGAGCAGGCGCTTGAGCACGGCGGTCTCGATGCGATCGTTGAGGGGGGTGGCGGTGCCATGCGCACTGACGAAGTCCACGTCATCGGGCCCCACCCCGGCCTCGGCCAGAGCCAGCCGCGCGGCCCGCTCGAGGCCTCGTCCCTCGGGATCGGGGGCGGAGATGTGCGAACCGTCGCCGGTGCTCGCGTGGCCGAGGAGATAGCCCAGCGGGGCGCGGCCGGCGTCAGTCTCGCGGGCGAGCAGCACGAGGGCGGCCGCCTCGCCGAGGAGGAGGCCGCTGCGGCGCTTGTCGAACGGGCGCACTTCGTCGCGCGTGAGCGAGCGCAGGGCGTCGAAGCCCCGCATCACGAACCGGCAGAGAATGTCGTAGCCCCCGGCGACGACCAGATCGGCCTGACCCTGGCGGAGCATCTCCGCGCCGATGCCGAGCGCCGTCGCCCCCGACGCGCACGCGGTGGACACCGTCAGCGCCGGCCCGCGCGCCCCCAGCCAGCGCGTGAGATTGTCGCCGGGCGAATCGTAGAGCGCGCCGCGCAGCCGGCGCCGCGGACCCTCGCCCGCGAGGGCGCGCTCGCCCTCCTCCACGCCGCCCAGCGCGGTGCCGACCACCACCGCGAGGCGCGACGGCTCGACCGTGGCCGGCCCCAGCGGCACCTGGGCGATCAGCTCGTCGGCAGCCGAGACGAGCAGGCGCGTGGCACGGCAGTCGGGCACCCGATCCCAGCGCTTGATGCGGGTGAGCTTCTTGATCTCGCCGCCCCGCCCGACCCGGAGGTCGGCGACGGGAAAGCGCTCGATGGAGGAGATGCCGCTCGCGCCGGTGAGGAGGGACGACCAGAACGCGTCGAGATCCTGACCGATCGGCGTCGTGACGCCGGCCGCCACCACCGCCACGCGCTCAGGCCGCGACACGCGGGCTCCATACGTCGAAGAAGTTGAACCACTGCGTGGGATGGGCGCGGATCGCGCGCTCGAGGGTCGCCACCATGGCGGCGAGCGCGGTCGCTTCCTCGCCGGGCTTCACCCAGACCGGCGGCTCGACGGTGATGCGATAGCGATGATCGGCGTCCATGGCGCAATAGGCGGGCACCACCGGAGCGCCGGCGGCGCGCGCGAGCACGAAGGGCCCGATGGGGAAGGCCGCAGGCGCGCCGAAGAATTCGGCGAGCACGTCGCCGCGCTCGCCGGTCGGCCGGTCGCCCTGCATCGCCACCGCCTCGTTGCGCCGGAGCGCCGCGAGGAGACCCAGCGTGGAGGTGGCGTGGCGCCGCGTCACGAAGCGCAGCCGCTCGCCCTCTCGCCGGAAGTAACGCTCGAGGCCCGCGTCCTGTTCCCCCGCGAGGACGATGTGGGTGAGCCGGTCGAGGCGAGGCACGAGGAGCCGCCCGCCGAGCTCCCAGTTGCCGAGATGCGCGGTGAGCAGAATGACACCCCGCCCCGCCTGGCAGGCCAGGTCGAGATGCTCCTCGCCGACTCGCTGGGACACATACTCACAGAGCCGCGCGGGTAACCCTCGATTGACGGTGAGAAAATCGCTGAAGCACGCGGCAAAGTTGGCGAACGTCTCGCCCACCGCGTGCTCGAGCGCGCGGGGGCCCACGCCCGGAAGGATGCGCGCCAGATTGCTTCGAACCCGGGCCCGCTCTTCGGCGAGGCGCCGACCGGCCGCGCGGCCCACCAGGCGCGCAACGCCGAGACGCAGGCGGCGCGGCAGCCGCCCCGCCACGACGCCGGCCACGCGATAGTACGCGAGCCGGTTCAGACCGTGAGAGTACCAGGACGGGCGGACGACGGTGTCGAGGGACATGCCCACGCTCAGAGGAGGGGCCCGTAGTACATGCGGTATGCGCGGATTTTCCCGATTTCCGTGTCGAAGAGGCGCGTCGCCACGAACCGCTGGGCGGCCCGATCGAACGTGATGATGCCGGGCACGTAGGGATCGTTGGGGTCGTAGACGAGGAACTCGACGTCGCCCGCCGGCGCCACGTGGAACTCATAGGCAAGCACGGTGTGGTTGAGCTCCCATGTGGGGAAGTTCGTCACGAGCCATTGCACGGGGCGCCGCGCGCGAATCTCCTGCACGGTCTGGTCGGCCAGCCGCTCCTGATGCCAGCCCCACGGGGGCAGCACGATGCGCCAGTTCGTCCACTGCACGAGCGTCCAGAACTTGGTCCCCAGCCCCTCCTTCACCGCGACCTCCTGATCGCGCGAGAGCTCGTGCAGGGACGCGTAGCCCGGAATCACGACCCGCTCGTCGGCGGGGAGCGGGTCGTGCCAGGGCGCATGTGACGCGACCTCGCGCACCCGCTCGGTGTAGCCGGCCTGGTCGAGGCGGGGAAGCCCGGGCTCGAAGCGCGCGAAGCGCTGGAACTGCGTGACCCCGCGGGCCATCACGAAGCAGTAGTTCGCGTAGAGATCGGGCTTCCCGCGGTTCTTGCTGAGGCTCTCGTTGGGGAACGCGAAGGTGTCCGCGCCGAAGGCCAAGGCGGGCGTCGAGGTGGGCGCGCTCGCAACGTCGGGCCGCGCCACCGAGGCGCACCCGGCGGTCGCGAGAAGCAGACAGAGAGCCAGAAATCGCGCCGCCACGTTGATCGCCAAGGCTTCGATGTTACCGCAGTTATCCCTGAATCGAATAGCCCCCATCGACCGGAATCGCGGTCCCGGTCACGAAATCCGACCCCGACCCGGCCAGGAACACCGCCACGCCCGCCATATCTTCGATCACGCCCCAGCGCCCGGCCGGGGTGCGGCGGAGCACCGAGTCGTGTAGTCCCTCGACCTGCTGGCGGGCCCCCCGGGTGAGCTCGGTGTCGATCCAGCCCGGGAGCACCGCGTTAACCTGGATGTTGTCCACCGCCCACGCGGTCGCGAGCACCTTGGTCAGCTGGACGATGCCCCCCTTGGACGGCGCGTAGGCGGGCGAGAAGCGCACGCCGAAGATCGACATCATCGAGCCGATGTTGATGATCTTGCCGCCGCCGACGCGCTTCATGTGCGGATAGGCGGCCTTGGAGAGGAGAAAGGCGCTCGTAAGGTTTGTGTCCATGACCTGATGCCACTCGTCGAGCGACAGGTCCTGAGGCGCCTTGCGGATGTTGGTGCCGGCGTTGTTCACCAGGATGTCGAGGCGCCCGAGCTCGCCGGCCGTCCGCTTCACGAGCGCGGTCACCGAGGCCTCGTCGGCCACGTCGACCTCCATCGCCACGGCCTTCGCGCCGAGCGCCTGGAGCTCCTTCACCGCCCGGGCGCTCTTGTCCGCGTTGCGCCCGGCCACGACGACCGCCGAACCCGCCTCGGCCAGGCCGCGCGCCATGCCGAAGCCGATGCCACCGTTGCCGCCCGTCACCACCGCCACCCTGCCGGACAGATCGAACATTCGCACGGAGTCGTCCTCCCCTCGGGGCTGTGTGTGCCGGAATCCTATCACTCCGTCGCGGAGGAGGCGGCGCGTGCTAAGGCTAGGGGATGGGGCCGCCGCCCGGGCCGTCGATCGATCGAGGGCGCTGGGGGCTGCTCGCCTTCGTCACGGGCGCGCACATGCTCGGCGCGGTTTCGGTCCTCGCGGTGGCCCCGCTGGCCCCGCTGCTCCTGGAGGATTTGCACCTGACGCGGGCGCAGGTCGGCCTCTTCTTGCCCGCCATCTACCTGGGTGGCGTGCTCATGTCGCTGCCGGCGGGCTGGTTCACCGATCGGTTCGGCGCCCGCTTCACCTTGGCCGCGGGCCAGGGTCTGACCGGCGTGCTCGTCGCTCTCGCCGCCGAGGCTAACCGCCTGGCACTCATGCTCTTCTGCCTGTTCGTCGGCGGGCTGGGCTGGGCGGTGGTGAATCCGGCCACCGGCCGGGCCATTCTCCAGCGCTTCCCGGCGCGCGAGCGCGGCTTCGCGATGGGCATCAAGCAAACCGGCCTCACCCTGGGCGGCATCGCGGGATCGCTCACCCTGCCCGCCGTCGGCCTGGCGTACGGCTGGCGCGCGGCCATGATGGCGGCGGCGTGCGCCTCGCTGGTGGCCGCCGTGGCGGGGCTCGCCTTCATGCCGAGCGATCGCACGTTCGGCGGTGGGGGTGCGACCGACCCCGCGCGTTTCGGGGAGCTGGGGCGCTTCCTGGGCAACCGCTCGCTGCTGGTACTGCTGGTGTCGGGCCTCGCTCTCGGCATGGCCCAGGCGTCCGTGCTCGCCTACCTGGCCCTGTTCGCGCGCGAACGCCTCGGCCTCAGCGTGATCGCAGCCGGCGGTCTCCTCGCCCTCGTCCAGGCCGGCGGCACGGGCAGCCGTCTCGCCTGGGGCATCATCAGCGACCGCGTGTTCGGCGGGCGCCGGCGCCCGTGCGTGATCATCAATTCGGTGATCGGCGGCGCCACCTATCTCGTCTTCGCGGCGGCGGTGACGCTGCCCCTCCCCGTGATCGGCGCCATCGCCTTCGTGGCTGGGGCGGGCGCTTTCGGCTGGGTGGGTCTGTTCCTCGCGCTCGCCGCCGAGGTCGGCGGGCCCCGCTACGCGGGCCTCCTGACGGGCGTGGCAGTCTCCTTCGCGTGGTCGGGCGTCTTGCTGGGCCCGCCCCTCTTCGGCGCCCTGCTCCAGGCGACGGGCTCTTACGGCGTGCCATGGCTCGTGCTGTCCCTCCTCGCCTTCGGCGCCGCCATCGCGCTCGCCGCCATCCCGCCGCTGGTCAAGCGCGAATAAGTCGGCTATTCTTCGGCGCGAACCCCATCTCACGACGAGGTGACCGTCATGAAAGCCGCGGTGCTCTTCAAGGCCAACGAACCTCTGCAGATCGTCGACCTCACCCAGGAAGGCCCGAAGAGCGGCGAGGCCCGCGTGAAGGTGAAGGCAGCGGGCATCTGCCACAGCGACTGGCACATCATGAACGGCGACTGGACGCCGCCCCTCCCCATGGTGCTGGGCCACGAGGCGGCCGGGCAGGTCGAGGAAGTGGGGCCGGGAGTCACCAACGTCAAGCCGGGCGATCACGTGATCTTCTCCTTCCGCCCGCACTGCGGCCGCTGCCTCTACTGCTCCATCGGCCGTACCATCCTCTGTGATGGGCACACGTCCGCTCGGTGGGCGATGCTGGACGGCACGAATCGGCTCTTCAAGGACGGGGCGCCCATCAACCAGATGGCGCGCATCGGCACCTTCTCGGAGCGCGTGGTGTGCCCGGCCGAGATGCTGGTCCCCGTGCGCCACGAGATGCCTTGGCCGCAGGCCGCGCTGATGGGCTGCTGCGTGCCGACCGGCGTGGGCGCGGTCACCCGCTGCGCCGAGGTCGAGGCGGGCGCGTCGGTGCTGGTGGTCGGCTGCGGCGGCGTGGGGCTCAACGTCGTGCAGGGCGCGAAGCTGGCCGGCGCCGGCATCATCGTGGCCGCCGATCTCCTGGACAGCAAGCTGACCTACGCGAAGGAATTCGGCGCGACCCACACGTTCAATGCCTCCCGCGAGAACGTCGTGGACAAGGCCCGCGAGCTCACGGCGGGACGCGGGGTGGACTACGCCTTCGACGCGATCGGCGGCGAGGCCACCACGCTCCAGATCGTGGACGCGATCCGGCCCGGCGGCACCGCGGTGATTGTGGGCATGGCCGCGCTCAACGTGCGCGCGCCCATCACGCCCTACACGATGGCGCTGCAGGAAAAGTGCATCAAGGGGACCATGTACGGCTCGGTGCGGCCCAACATCGATTTCCCCAGGCTCGTCGACCTCTATCTCGAAGGCCGCCTCAAGATCGACGAGCTGGTGAGCCGCACCTACCGGCTCGACCAGATCAACGAAGGCTTCACCGCGCTGCGGAGCGGCCAGGTGGCCCGCGGCGTGGTCGTCTTCGACTAGTGGCCCGCACGATCTACGAGTCGCCCCGCCCGGCCGCTCGGCCGGGCGAGACCGTCGTGACCTCGACGTGCGCGCACAACTGCGGCGGACGCTGCGCGGTGAACGCCCACGTGGTGGAGGGGCGCATCCGCCGCATCACGACCGACCCGCGGCCGTGGACCCCGGAGATGCCGCCGCTCCACGCCTGCGTGCGCGGATTCGGCGCGGCGGAGCGCGTGCACCACCCGGACCGTCTCACCCACCCGCTGCGGCGCGTGGGGCCGCGCGGCGGCGGGCAATGGGAGCGCGTCGAGTGGGACGCCGCCCTCGACCAGATCGCGGAGGAGATGCGGCGCATCCGCGACACCTACGGGCCCGCGGCGATCCTCGACTGCTCGCGCACGGGCAGCACGGCCAGCCTGCACAATCGCTCGTCGGTCGGCCGGCTCCTCCACCGGTTCGGCGGCTGCACGGAGCTCTGGTCCAACCTCTCCAACGAGGCGGAGATGTTCGCCCTCCGCCACACCTACGGCGCCACCGTCGATTGCAAGTTCGCGGGCCGCGAGCCGATGGACTACGTGAACTCGCGCCTCATGCTGCTATGGGGCTGGAGCCCGGGCGACGGCCACTTCGGCACCGGCTCCATGCAGTACCTCCGGTGGGCCAAGCAGCGGGGCGTTCGCATGATCTGCGTGGACCCGCGCGTCACGCGCACCAGCGCCCAGGTCGCGGACGAGCACGTGTTCATTCGTCCCGGCACGGACGCCGCCATGCTGCTCGCGATGGCGGAGATGATCGTGAGCGAGGGGCTGCACGACCAGGCCTTCCTCGACCGTCACGTGCAGGGCTTCGACGAGACCACGCTGCCCGCGGGGGCGCCCGCGGGCGCGTCGTATCGCTCCTACTTGCTGGGGCTGAGCGATGGAATCCGCAAGACGCCCGAGTGGGCCGAGCCGCTCTGCGGGGTGCCGGCCGCCACCATCCGGCGCCTCGCCCGCGAGTTCGCCACATCGAAGCCGGCGGCGCTCCACACCGGCTACGCGCCGGGCCGCACCGCGTACGGCGAGCAGTTCCACCGCGCCGCCTACGCGCTGGCCGCCCTCACCGGGAACGTCGGCATCTCGGGGGGCAACTCCGGCTGCAGCGGCGGGGCGCGTCCGCATGGGGTGAAGCGGCTGGTCGCGGGCGCCAATCCCGCGGGCGCCAAGGTGGCGTCGCCGCTGCTCGCCGATCTCCTCGAGCGCGGGCGGGCCGGGGGGTATCCCGCCGACATCAAGATGATCTACTCCGCGTGCGGTGACCTGGTGAATCAGCTGCCCAATATCGGGAAGACGGTGACCGCCCTCGAGCGCCTCGAGTTCATGGTGGTCCACGATCACTTCCTGACGCCCACCGCCCGTTACGCCGATCTCGTGCTCCCCGCCACCACGTTCTGGGAGCGGAACGACGTGCATACGCCGTGGAGCGGCAGCGGCCACTACGTGATCTACATGAAGCAGGCGATCGCGCCGGTGGGCGAGTGCCGGAACGATCGCGACATCTGCGCGGATCTCGCCCGCCGCCTCGGCCTGCCCACCGAGGACGACAAGAGCGAGGACGAGTGGCTGCGTGAGCTCACCGCAGGCTCGGAGATCGACGACTGGGAGGCCTTCCGCGCCGCCGGCGTCGCGCGCCTCGCCCCGCCCGCCGATCCCGTCGCCTTCGCGGCGGAGATCCGCGACCCCGCGGCGCACCCCTTCTCCACGCCCTCGGGCAAGATCGAGATCTACTCGTCCACGCTGGCCGCCGCCGCGAATCCGTGCGGCCTCGGCCCCATCCCCGCGCTGCCGACGTGGATCGCGCCGCCCCTACCCGCGGCGCGGCATCCGCTCCACTGCATCTCGCCCAAGTCGCGGGCGCGCACCCACTCGACGCACGACAACCAGCCGGTCCTGTCGCGCGCGGACGCGCAGGACGTGTGGATCCATCCCCGCGACGCCGCCGCTCGCGGCATCGCCGACGGCGCCCGCGTTCGCGTGTTCAACGACCGGGGCGAGACGGTGCTGCCCGCACGCGTCACCGACCGCATCGCGCCGGGCGTGGTCTCCATCAAGGAAGGCGCGTGGTTCGCGCTGGATCCGACCGGGGCGGACTCGCGCGGCTCCGCCAACGTGCTTACCGAGGATCGGGCGGCGCCCTGCGGGGCCACGACGTACAATTCCTGCCTCGTCGACGTGGCGCGCCTGGATGGCAAGCCATCACCGGCCGCGTCGTGACGGACGAGCAGCAGCGCATCCGCAGCTACCTTCAGGCGCAGGGCGCCAAGCTCACGCCCGCCGAGATGGTCGAGAAGGTGCAGGCCGCGATGCGGGAGCTGCGGGCGGCCGCCGCCCTGGTGCCACCCGCGCGCTTCACGCAGAAGCCCGGGCGCGACGAGTGGAGCGGCAACGAGGTGATGGCCCACGTGGTGGCGGCCGGCCGCTACTTCAGCGGCGCGATCATGGCGCTTTCCGCCGGTCAGCCGCTGACCGCGCGGCCCGCCGGCCGCGGCCACGAGGACGCGCCGCCGCTGCCCGCGGAGGAGTGGCTGGACATCCTCGAGCGCGATCGCGCCGAGCTCTTTGCCCGCGCCCTCACCGCCGATCCCCAGGGCCACCTGGAGGCGACCGTGGAGCACCCGTTCTTCGGCCCGCTCAACTGGCGCGAGACTCTCCTCTTCATGCGCCTCCACGATCTCGACCACGCCGGCCAGCTCAAGCAGATCGCCGCCGCGCTGGGCTGAGCCCTCCGCATGCGCATCGCCATCTCCAAGCGGCTCGCCACCGAGAACTGGCCCGAGGCCGCGGACTACGTGGTCGAGGCCGAGCGCCTGGGGGTCGACGACGTCTGGTCGGCGGAGGCGTGGGGTCACGACGCCGTCACGCCGCTCGCCTTCCTCGCCGCGCGCACCACGCGGCTGCGCCTCGGGACCGGCATCATGCAGGCAGGTACGCGCACACCGGCGCTGGTGGCGATGACCGCGATGAGCCTCTCCGCGATGTCCAACCAGCGGTTCGTCCTGGGCCTCGGAGTCAGCGGCCCGCAGGTCATCGAGGGCTGGCACGGCATCCGGTTCGACCGGCCCGTGCAGCGCATGCGCGAGATCATCGAGATCGTGCGCATGGCCGCGCGGGGAGAGCGCGTGGCCTACGAGGGCACGATCTATCGGCTTCCCCTGCCCGGCGGGGAGGGCAAGGCTCTCCGCTCGGGCGCGCCGCCGGTGCCGCCCATCCCGATCTATCTCGCCACGCTCTCGCCGAAGAGCCTCGAGTTCACCGGCGAGGTCGCGGATGGCTGGCTCGGCACCTCGTTCATGCCCGAGCACGCGCGCGTCTTCTTCGATTCGCTGGCCGCGGGGGCGGCTCGCGCGGGCCGCTCGCTCACCGACCTGGATCTCCAGGCGGGCGGGGTGGCGGCGTTCAGCGACGACGTGGAGCGCCTGGTCGCCGAGCGCAAGCCGGGCCTCGCGTTCACGCTGGGCGCCATGGGATCGGCCCGCCACAACTTCTACAACGACGCCTTCCGCCGCGCCGGCTACGAGGACGTGGCCACCGAGGTGCAGCGCCTCTGGCTCGCGGGCAAGCGGGACGAGGCCGCCACGCGCGTGCCCGACGAGATGGCGCTGAAAACCAACCTGCTCGGAACGGAGGCGATGGTCCGCGCGCGTATCGCCGCCTACCGCGCCGCCGGTGTCACGACGCTGCGGGTGGAGCCCGCCGGCAGGACGCTCCACGAGCGCCTCGCCACGCTGGCGCGCGTGATCGCACTCGCCCGCGCGTGACGGGCAGACCGCATCATCGGACCTGCTCCGCCGCGCGGACCACGTGATCCCGTGACGAACGAGCCGGCGCTCGCCTTTCGCCGGGCCACGCGAGAGGATCTCCCCGACATCGTCCGCATGCTCGCGGATGATCCGCTGGGGGCGATCGGCGTGCTCCAGCTCACGTTCATTCCCTCCACTGCCTCCGTTCTCAAGCTGTCGCTCGCGCGCTGACCCGCTGTCGGCGGCTTTTACAGGCGCGGACACCTCCTCTTTCTGTCGTGCCGCAAGTCTCTGTCGTCGCGCATTTCACGCCGCGGGCATCGCGCTTGCTGCCTCTCTCCTCGGCCGGTGCTCCCGGACACCGACTCCCGGATTCCACGAGGTCGTCACAGCGGGAGGCGGAGAATGGGTAGGAACATTCGGTATGTCGCAGGCGCGGCCCTCGCAGCGGGGCTTCTCATCACGGGCACGGCGGACGCGTCGCCCTTCAGCTTCAGCACCAACGGCCCCGACGGCAAGATGGCGACGGCCACTCGCCCCGAGACCGCCTCCCAGTTCGAGATCGAATCGGCCGACGACTTCATCGCCCCGGGGTCGGTCCGGATCAACAGCGCGACCTTCACGGGGCTCATTCCCTCCGGCGCCTCCGTGCAGAACGTGGTGGTGGAGATCTATCGCGTCTTCCCGAATGATTCGACCGTACCCCCGTCCGGCAAGGTGCCCACGCGGAACAATTCGCCGTCGGACGTCGCCTTGGACAGCCGCGACTTTGCGAGCCACACGCTCACGTTCTCCACGAACGTGCTGGACCCGAGCTTCATGGTGCTCAACAGCGTGACACCCGGCGGCATTCACCCCTCGCCCGGGCAGACCACCGGCGGCAATGGCCCGCAGACCGGGCAAGAGGTGGAATTCGACGTGACCTTCACGACCCCGTTCCTCCTGCCCGCCGATCACTACTTCTTCGTGCCGCAGGTGGAGCTCAGCGACAACAGCACCTTCCTCTGGCTGTCCGCGCCCAGGCCGATCGTCGCGCCAGGCACGCCCATCAACCCGGATCTGCAGAGCTGGACGCGGGATCAGTTCCTCGATCCGGACTGGCTGCGCGTGGGCATGGACATCGTCGGCGGGGACACGCCTCCCGCTTTCAACGCGGTGTTCTCTCTGGAGGGCGAGCGCGTGCCCGCTCCCGCGACGGTCGAGCTCGAGGCGACCGGTCTCCTCGCCCTGGGAGCCCTCAGCGCGCTGCGCCGGCGGGCCCGCCCTTCGACCGGATCGGAGACCCCGTAGCGTCCGTCGTTACTTCCAGGGCACCCCGCCGTGCCAGCGATTGAAGAACGTGGTCTCCGACGTCGGCTTGCGATTGTTGGGACCGAACGACCCCTGCGGATAGCCGAGGGGCACGCAGAACTGGAACGTCGCGTCCGTGGGAATGCCGAGGAGGGCGTTGACGCGGTCCATCACCTTGGCGTGGAGCGTCGTCGGCACCGAGCCGATACCGAGGGCACGGGCGGCGAGCATGAGATTTTGGACGGCGGGGATCACCGAATTGGCGCCGCCCGAGCCCGTGGAGAACGCGAGCACCACACACGGCGCATCCTTCATGGAGTCGGCGAGGCCCATGGCCGAGCGATAGTTCTTGTTGTCGGCGGGAATGTCCTCGGGCTTGGTCCACTTGTGGTCGTCCCAGCGCTTGGCCCACCATGCCTCGCGGTAGAGCGCGCCGAATTCGCGGATGACGGCCCGATCGGTGAGGACGAGGAAGCGGCCGACCTGCTGATTGCCGCCGTTGGGCGCGCGCACCGCGGCCTCGATGATCAGGCGGAGATCCGCCACCGGAATCGGATCCGGCTTGAAGCGCCGGATCGCGCGCTGGGTGAAGATAGCCTCGTTGAGCGGCATGCTGAGTCGGGACACGTCGACACCGGGGGCGCTCATCTATCGCAAAGCCTCCATGACTTCCTGAAAGGCGGCCATCTGGCCGCCGCGGGTGGACGAGGGCACCACGATCAAGGTGTTGATGCCGGTGGCGTACCAGGCCTCGATGCCGTCCCGCACCTCGGCCGCGGTGCCGAACAGCGTGACCTCGCGCAGCCAGCGGTCGGACATGAGCGACGGGATGCGGTCATCCTCGCGGGCCGCGATGGCCTTGCGGATCGCCGTCATCTCCTCCTCGAAGCCCGCCTCGATCCAGTAGTTCTGATAGTTCGGTAGCTTGACGTAGTTCACCAGGGTCTTTCGATTCACCGCGGCCGCGGTGGCGCGGTCGTCGGCCACCACCGTCGGAACCATGTTGCCGATGAAGAACCTGGGATCCTTGCGCTTGGCGTCCGGCAGGTGCTTCAGCGAGGTCGCCATGTGCGAGCGCGCCGCGTTGGCCCAAACCGCGCCGTCGGCGATCTCGGCGGCGAGCGCGACCATCCGCTGACGTAGCGTGGCGAGGACGATGGGGGGCAGCTCGCCCGCTGTCTTCCCGCCCTCGCGGAGCTCGGCCACGAACTTCCGGATGTCCTCCAGCGGCTTGCCCGGCCGCACGCCCAGCCGCTGATGCGCGGGAGCGTGGCTCACCCCGACGCCGAACCGGAAGCGGCCGCCCGAAAGCTCGTGGATGAACGCGGCGGTATTCGCGAAGTCGTAGGCATGCCGCGTGTAGATGTTGGCGATGCTGGTGCCGAAGGGAATGGTCCGCGTCACCTGCGCGATGCCCTGGCAGAGGGCCATCCCGTCGTTCATGCTCGGGCAGTAAATTCCCGCATAGCCCTCCTGCTCGATCTTCTGCGCGAGCTCGAGGGTTGCGCGGCGACGGCCGGGCACCGCGGCCAGGCTCAAGGCGGGCTTGCGGGTCATCGGGACGCTCCGGCCGGTACGCATGAGGGCATCGGGACTCTTCCTCCGTGTCGGTGGTGGTCGGTGCGCCGATTCTAGCCAAACCGGCGCGGGGCTACCAGCCGGTGGCGCGGCGAGTCACCGACGAGCCCTTTAGTTCGTGGCCCGCCCTGGCACTTCGGTTGCAACTTCAAGCGTCCATGAAGCGGGACGGGGCCGGCGTGGAAGTGCTCGGCACGAAGGGGGATCCGGCGCTCCATCGGCGTGTGCTCGCGCAGATGCAGCGTCATCTCGGCCGGATAGGGCTCACGCCGGCGAGTGGGCGCGCCGCCTTCACCGATGAGAACGGACCCAAGGGTGGGCGCGCCATGCGCTGCGCCCTCACGGTGACCCTGCCCTACCGCCCCGGTATACGTCGAGCAGGTCGACACGGACCCGCGCCGCGCCTTCGATGGTGCGATGGAAGTGCTCGAGCGCGAGCTCGCACGCTACCGCGAGCGGGACCGCGACGGCAAGCGACACCCCCAAAAGTACTTCGCGGCCAACCAGGCGGAAGCGGTCGAGCGCCCGCGCCCGACGCGCCGGAAGCGCCGCGCTCCGTGAGGTGCCTATGGATCTCGACGAAGGCTTGGTCGAGCTGGCCCGGGTACCCCCCGCGGCCACGCCGGTGGTGTCGGTCTACCTCGACACCGAGTGGACGGACGAGCAGCAACGGGAGCGGGTGCGCATCTTCCTCAAGAACGAGCTGAGGGAGGCGCGCCGCGCGGATGGGGCCGCTCGCGCCGCCGACGTCGATCTCGACTGGATCGAGGAGCAGGGCGGCGCGCTCCTGCAGCCCGATGCCGCCGAGGAGGCGCGGGGCGTGGCGCTCTTCGCCTGCGAGGCCGTCGGGCTTCGCAAACTCTTGCGGAGCCGGGTGGCGTTCGAGAGCCTCTTCGCCGTGGATGCGGCGCCCCGCCTGCGTCCGCTCGCCGAGGCGCGTGACGCCGCCCCGTCCGCGCTGCTCGTCTTCGTCGATACGGAGAACGGCCGCCTCCTCACCCTCACGCCGGCCGGCCTCGGCGAGGAACTGGACGTCCAGACCGAGGTGCCCGGACACCACAAGCAGGGCGGGAGCGCCGCCGAGCGTCTGCAACGGCACTTTCACGAAGAGCGAGCGCGTCACTACGAGCGCGTCGCCCAGCTCGTGATCCACGCGGTGGACGCCCAAGGCGTCCGACTCATCGTGCTCGCCGGCGACGAGCGCAACACCGCGCTCTTCCGTGGCGATCTGCCCGATCGGATCGCGCGCTACGTGGTCGGCACGGTGCCGGGCGCGCACTACGAGCCCATCGAGGCCATCGCCGCGCGCGCCTCCGAAGTCCTCATGCGCGTCGATCAGCAGGCGGAGATCGCCGACGTGGGGGCCGCGCTGGTGGCCGCGGCCAAGCGCGGCAAGGCCGCGGCGGGAGCTTCCGCCGTCGTGGAGGCGGCGAACCAGGATGCCGTCTCTCGCCTGTACGTGCTGAAGGGCTGGACCGAGCCCGGTCGAAAATGCCTGCGCTGCGGCATGCTGGGCGTGGGATTCACCTGGAGCTGCCCGGTATGCGGTGGGGACGCGCACACCGTGGAGCTCGCCGAGGCGATCATCCAGCGCGTGGTGAGCGCCGGCGGCGAGGTGGAGCCGGTGCAGACGCACGATGGATTGGCCAAGGCCGGCGGCATCGCCGCCGACCTGCGCCACCCGCTCTGACGCCTCGGCTCGCGGCGGCCTAGACGCCGCCGGTCACCACCAGGGTCTGCCCGCTGACGTAGTCCGAATCCGGACTGCAGAAGAGATAAATCGCGCCCGCCGCCTCCGCCGGCGTGCCGCCGCGGCCAAGCGGAATGGTCTGGTTCATCGCCGCAATGCGCGAGCCCTGCACTCCCACCCGCACCTTGCGCCCGTCCACCTCGATCGTGCCGGCCTCGCCCTCGGCGAGCGGCTGAGTGAGGCGCGTCTGGATGTACCCGAACGCCACGCAGTTCACCGTCACGTTGTAGCGGCCCCACTCCTTCGCCAGGGTCTTGGTGACGCCGACCATTGCCGCCTTGCCGGCGGAATAGTTCACCTGGCCCGCGTTGCCGTTGGTGCCGGAGGTGGACGACACGTTCACGATCTTCCTGACTATCCTCTGACCACTTTTTGTTTCGGCCTCCACCACGGGCCGGAGGTAGTTGGCGAAGGCGCGCAGGATGCGGAACGGGGCGGTGACGTGGACGTCGATGATCGCGTACCACTGCTCGTCGGTCATCTTCTGGATCACGTTGTCCCACGTGTACCCGGCGTTGTTCACGATCACGTGGACGCCGCCGAGCTGCTTCACCGCGGTCTCGACGATGCGGTCGCCGAAGTCCGTCGCGGTGACATTTCCCACGCAGGCCACCGCCTTGCGTCCCAGTTTCTCCACGAGCGCGATGGTCTCCCGCGCCGGCTCGTCGTCGAGATCGTTCACCACGACGTTGGCGCCGTCGCGCGCGAGACGCAGCGCTACTTCTCTGCCGATGCCCCGTCCCGAGCCCGTGACGATGGCGACCTTGCCGTCCAGCTGACCCATGATGGCCTCCACAGAATGGTCGATGGATGCGAGGGAGCCATGATAGGCGCGCGCCGCGGGCCCGGCAAGGGGGACCGCGCCCATGCTATCCTCGGCGCCGTGCCCGAGCTTCTCTCCTCCCTCGCCGCACCGCTCGCCGCGCGCCTCGTCGCGCGGGGGGACACGGTGGCAGTGTCCGAGTCGTCCACCGGCGGGCTCATCGCGGCCGCGCTCCTGTCCATCCCCGGGGCCTCGAAGTACTTCATGGGCGGCGGCGTGATCTACACCCTGGGCGCTCGCCGGGCGCTCTTGACGCTGCCCGACGAGGCGGTCAAGGGCATTCGCTCCAGCACGGAGGCTGCCGCGCTCATCAACGCGAGAACGATTCGCGAGCGCCTCGGCACCACGTGGGCCATCGGCGAGACCGGCGCCGCCGGCCCCACCGGCAACCGCTACGGCGACGCCGCCGGGCACACCTGCGTGGCGGTGGTGGGCCCGGTGGAGCGCGCGCGCACCATCGAGACCCGCCGCAGCGACCGCGAGGCCAACATGTGGGCCTTCACCCGCGCCGCCCTCGACCTCCTCGCGGAATGTCTCGCGGATGCGGAGCCCCGGCCTTGAGCGCGCTCGGCACGCCGTCCGATCGCGACCTCACCGCTGGACGACACATCGTCGACGGTTCATCCCGAATCGTCGTCCTCACCGGGGCGGGCATCTCCACCGAGTCAGGCATTCCTGACTTCCGGGGGCCCCAGGGCGTGTGGACGCGCGACCCCAAGGCAGAGAAGATGGCCACGATCCAGCACTATGTGGCCGATCCCGAGGTGCGCAAGCTCGCCTGGCAGAGCCGGCTCGAGTCGCCCGCCTGGACAGCCGAGCCCAATGCCGGCCACCGCGCGCTGGTCGTCCTCGAGCGACGCGGGAAGCTCGACACCCTGATCACGCAGAACGTGGACGGCCTCCACGTGAAGGCGGGCTCCGATCCCGCCCGCATCGTACAGATCCACGGGACCATGCGGGAAGTGGTCTGCCTGTCGTGCAACGAGCGCGCACCGATGGAGCGGGCGCTCGCCCGTGTGCGCGCGGGCGAGGCCGATCCCGCGTGCCGCTCCTGCGGCGGCATCCTGAAGTCCGCCACGATCTCGTTCGGCCAGGCCCTCGTCCGCGAGGACCTCGAGCGCGCCCAGCGCGCCGCCGAGCGCTGTGATCTCCTCCTCGCAGTGGGCACCACGCTCGCCGTCTTCCCCATCGCCGGCGTGGTGCCGGTGGCCAAGGAGGCGGGGGCGCGCGTCGTCATTCTCAACGCCGAGCCCACCGCGATGGACGATCTCGCCGACGTCGTTCTGCGCGGCTCGATCGGCCAGGTCCTGCCCCGTCTCGTCGGCGCCGACTGAGGACTCTCCATGGCGGTGACCCGCTTCGAGGTGATCATGCGCCGGCCGCTCGCCGGCGGCGCGCCGTTCCGCGGCTCGAGCGGTGAGGTCGGGCCCTACGAGGAGCTCAAGGGGCGGCTGCACTTCGCCATCGATCCGCTCCATGCCGCCAACCGGCGCATCACCGACGTGGAGCTGGCTCCGCGCAACGCGGCCGGCCGCGTCGAGTGGTGGAGCGACGTGTCGATCCTCCTGCCCGTGAATCGGGCGCGGTGCAGCGGGCGTGTGCTGGCCGACGTGGTCAATCGCGGCAACACCGTCGCGGTCCCGAACTTCAACCGCGCCACCCGGCCGGCCTTCGTCCCCGGCGCGGAGCCGAACCCGCCCATCGACGTGGGCGACGGGTTCCTCATGAAGCGCGGCTGGGTCGTGATGTCGTGCGGCTGGCAGTGTGACGTGCCGGAGATCGCCGGCCTCTACCGCATGCAGGCCCCGGAGGCGCGCGACGCCGAGGGCCGTCCGCTCCGCGGCCGTGTCTACACTCAGCTCCAGTCAGCGCGCGACGTGCCCGACTTCCTCCTGTCCGACCGCGGCCACCTCGCCTATCGCGCCGCCGACCTCGACGAGCGGGACGCCCTCTTGACCGTGCGCGACCAGCCCGACGGGCCGGCGGAGGTGATCCCGCGCGAGCGCTGGCGCTTCGCGCGCGTGGAGAGCGGGCGGGTGATTCCCGATCCGCGCCACATCCAGCTCGACGGCGGGTTCACCAAGGGGCGGCTCTACCAGATCACCTACACCGCCGAGGGCGCGCCGGTGCTGGGCCTCTCGATGGCGGCGCTGCGCGAGGCGGTGTCCTGGCTCAAGCACGGCGGCGCCGCCGACGGCAACCCCGCGCCCGGCGCCATCCGGTGGGCGTACGCGTATGGGCGGTCACAGACCGGCCGGCTCCTTCGCACGTTCGCCTACGAGGACCTGAACCTCGACGAGGCCGGGCGCGAGGCGTTCGACGGGATCTTCGCCAACGTGGCGGGCGGGATGCGGGGCGAGTTCAACCAGCGGTTCGGCCAGAACTCGAAGGACCGCAATCACATGATGATGCATCTGTTCCCGTTCTCCGATCAGCCGGCGACCGATCCGGACACCGGGCTGAAGGATGCTCTCCACGCGCGGCTGGACGCGCGGGGCAGCCGGCTGCGCGCCTTCTACACCAACACCTCCGCCGAGTATCACCGCGGCGACGCCTCGCTGGTGCACACCGATCCCGACGGCGAGCGCGACATGGCCCATGGGCCCAACGTGCGCGTGTACCACTACGCGGGCACCGAGCACGGCCTCGGCATCTGGCCGCCCAGCAACCTCCAGATCGCTCCCGCCGACCCTACCGGCGCGGTCGACAAGTCCCAGAACCTCCGCGGGATCGTGGACTACTCCTCCCTGCTTCGCGCCGGGCTCGTGAATCTCGACCGCTGGGTCACCGAGGGCGTGGAGCCCCCGCCGAGCCGGCATCCCCGCGTCGCCGACGGCACCGCGGCGCCGCCCGAGCGGCTGGCCCCTCGCTTCACCGCCATCCCGGGCGCGCATTACCTTCCCCATCACGCCAAGCCGCGCCGCCTCGACTGGACCACGCTGCCGCCGACGCCGGGCCGCGCTTTCGGCTCGCTCGTCTCCGCGGTGGACGCCGACGGCAACGAGGTCGCGGGCATCGTGCTGCCCGAGCTGGCGGTCCCGGTGGCGACCCACACGGGCTGGACTCTCCGGCATCCGGACATCGGCGGCGCCCAACAGCTCCTCGTGTTCGGCGGCGCGACCCTGCCGTTCGCGCGCACGCGCGCCGAGCGGGAGGCTGCCGGCGATCGGCGCCTCTCCCTCGAAGAGCGCTACGGGTCGCGGGCGGAGTACCTGGCGCGAGTGCGGGAGGCGGCCATCGCCCTCGCGCGAAGCGGCTATCTCCTGGAAGACGACATCGAGCTCTCGGTGGCGACGGCGGCGCGCTTCTGGGATCATCCATTCTCCGATCCAGACCGCATGCATCGAGGAGAGCCATGACGTCGAATCTGGCCGACCGGTTCCAGACCCTGCACGAGATCGTCAAGGCGGCACGCCACAACCTCGCGCCGGGCCCGTGGGACTACCTCATGGGCGGCACGGAGACCGAGACCACGCTGCGCCGCAACCGGCAGGCGCTGGACTCCCTCGCCTTCCGGCCGCGCGTGCTCCGCGACGTGCGCGGCGTGGACGCGTCTTCCACGCTCTTCGGCCGGCGGGTGCGCCTGCCCGTCATGCTCGCGCCCATCGGCTCCATCGAGTCGTTCACTCCGGGCGGCGGCGCCACCGCCGCGATCGGCTCGGGCGAGTTCGGCGTTCCGCAGATGCTGTCGTCCGCGTGCAACCCCGGGCTGGAAGCCACCGCGGCCGCCGCGGACAACTTCCGCATCTTCCAGCTCTACGTGCGGGGGGACGACCAGTTCGTCGACGATCACGTCAAGCGCGCGATCAACCACGGCTATGCCGCCTTCTGTATGACGGTGGACACCGCCATGTACAGCAGGCGCGAGCGGGACCTCGCTCGGCGCTTCGTGAAGCCGTGGCGCCAGAACGTCACCGGCGTGGACTTCCAGGCGGCGCTGTCGTGGGAACAGGTCAAGCGCTTCAAGGACCGCCACTCCATCCCGCTCATCCTCAAGGGCATCGCCACCGCGGAGGACGCGGCGATCGCGGTGGAGCACGGGGTGGACGGGGTGTACGTGTCCAATCACGGCGGGCGCCAGCTCGATCACGGTGCGGGCAGCACCGACGTGCTGCCGGAAGTTGTCGCGGCGGTGGGCGGGCGCGCCACCATTTTCGTGGACGGCGGCTACTCGCGGGGCACCGACGTGGTGAAGGCGATCGCGCTCGGCGCGCAGGTCGTCGGTCTCGGGCGCTTGCCCTGCTGCGGCCTCGCCGCCGCGGGGGCGCCCGGCCTCGTCCGCACCCTCGAGCTGCTCGAGGAGGAGACGCGCATCGCGATGGGCCTGCTCGGCGTCACGAGGCTTGCGCAGCTCGACCGCAGCTATCTCCGGCCCGCCACCCCCGTCGTCCTACCCCACGCGACCAGCGCCTTCCCGCTGCTCGGCGAAGGCTACTAGAGAGGAGCGCCCCATGCCCGACACCGCGCGTCTCGCCGTCTTCCACGGCACCGGCACCCCGTTCGAGATCCGCGAGTACCCCGTGCCCGAGCCGGAGCCGGGCGCCATGCTCGTCAAGATCGCCCTCGCCAACGTGTGCGGCTCCGACATGCACTACTGGCGGGGCGAGCAGGACTACAAGAAGATGGGCCGCCCGCTGCCGCTGAATACCGGCCACGAGCACGTGGGCACGGTGGCCAAGCTTGGTCCCGGCGTCACCACCGACACCGCGGGGCAGCCGCTCGCGGTGGGCGACCGCGTGCTCTACCGCTACTTCTTCCCGTGCGGGCGCTGCAAGGCATGCCTCCGCCGTCAGTTCAAGTCGTGCCCGGTGCGGCAGGCCAACTGGCTCTTGTCGTGCGAGGTATGGCCGCACTTCCAGGGCGGCTTCGGCCAGTACTTCTACCTCCGGCCCAATCACGCGGTCTTCAAGCTCGGCGCCGAGATCACCGACGAGATGGCCGCGGGGATCAACTGCGCGTACACCCAGGTGTACGCGGGGCTCGACATCGCCGCCCTCCGCGCGGGGCAGACCGTGGTCGTGCAGGGGGCGGGCGGACTCGGCGTCTACGCATGCGCGGTGGCGCGCGAGATGGGCGCCAGCCAGGTCATCGTCATCGACGGGATCGACGAGCGCCTGGAGCTGGCCAAGCAGTTCGGCGCCACCGACGTGGTGGACATGCGGCGCGACTCCACGCCCGCGGAGCGCATCGAGCGCGTGAAGAAGCTCACCGACGGCTGGGGCGGCGACGTCGTGCTCGAGCTGGTCGGCCATCCCGGCGTGGTGGACGAGGGCCTGCGCATGACCGCGCCCGAGGGCACCTACCTCGAAGTCGGCAACATCAACGTGGGCTGGAAGGCCGAGTTCGACCCCTCGTGGATCATCTTCGGCAACCGCCGCATCATCGGCCTCGCCCACTACGAGGCCGAGCATCTCCGCGGCGCCCTCGACCTCATGCGCCGCACGCTCACGAAGTACCCCTGGGGACGGGTGGTCTCCCACAAGTTCCCGCTGGAGGAGATCAACGAGGCCTTCACTCAGCAGGACAAGGGGCACGTGACGCGCGCGGCCATCGTTCCGAACTGAGCCGCGGACACAGCAAGGGGGAGGAGCGCTCGCTCCTCCCCCGGCTCTCCGCGGCGGTCGCTACGGCAGGCTGACCGTGGTCGAGTCGCCGGACGCCGAGACCGTGAACGTCCCGGACGCGGTCGAGCTATAGCCATACGCCGTCCAGCCCGCGGGCGCGGCCGGCGTCGAGGCCATGAAGGGACCGGCGGTCTGCCCCAGACTGTTCGTGGCCACCGAGTTCAGATCCGAGAGCGCGGTCGGCAGCGTGCCCATGTGCGCGGAGTACATGCTCACCGCGGAGGCGAGCGTACGGGCGTCGGCCTGCGCCTTGGCGATGCGGGCGCGCGCCTGGATGTTCGCGTACAGCGGGATCGCGATGGCCGCGAGGATCCCGATGATCGCCACCACGATCATCAGCTCGATGAGCGTGAAGCCGCGCTGAGTACTCAGCATCGTCCGCTTCTTGTGCCAGAAGGCCCGCATGTCGAATCTCCTCTGCATGAGGTGGGTGGGCCGCTCGCTCGACCTCTAGCGATCGTACTATGCGGCCTCTCGCCCGCGAACTTTTTACCCGGGGGAGAGGCTCGCGCCCCTCCCCCGGACGGGCATGGAGGCCGTTACGGCAGGCTGACAGTGGTCGAGTCGCCGGCGGTCGAAACGTTGAACGTCCCGGCGGCGGTGGAGCTGTAGGAGTACGCCGTCCAACCAGCAGGCGGCGGCGGCGTGGAGGGCATGAAGGGACCGGCGGTCTGACCCAGGCTGTTGGTGAGCGCCGAGTTCAGGGCCGTGAGATCGGGCGGGAGCGAGCCCATGTGGGCGAAGTACATGCTCACCGCCGAGGCGAGCGTACGGGCGTCGGCCTGCGCCTTGGCGATACGGGCGCGGGCTTGGATGTTCGCATACAACGGAAGCGCGATGGCCGCGAGGATCCCGATGATGGCCACCACGATCATCAGCTCGATGAGCGTGAAGCCGCGCTGGGTACCCAGCACCTTCCGCTTCGTGTGCCAGAAGGCCAGCATGTTCAATCTCCCTCTATGAGTTGTCTTACGGGGGAGAGGCTTTCGCCCCTCCCCCGGGTGTCTGTGAAAGTCGTTACGGCAGGCTGACGGTGGTCGAGTCGCCGGACGCCGAGATCGTGAACGTCCCGGTCGCGGTCGAGCTATAGCCATACGCCGTCCAGCCAGCGGGCGACGCCGGCGTGGAGGCCATGAAGGGACCGGCGGTCTGGCCCAGGCTGTTCGTCGCCACCGAGTTCAGGTCCGAGAGCGCGGTCGGCAGCGTGCCCATGTGCGCGGAGTACATGCTCACCGCGGAGGCGAGCGTACGAGAATCGGCCTGCGCCTTGGCGATGCGGGCGCGCGCCTGGATGTTCGCATACAGCGGGATCGCGATGGCGGCGAGGATACCGATGATGGCCACCACGATCATCAGCTCGATGAGCGTGAAGCCGCGCTGGTTGCCCAGCATCGTCCGCTTCTTGTGCCAGAAGGTCAGCATGTCGAGTCTCCTCTTATGTCAGTTGTGTTGGTGTCGTGTCGATTGATTCAGCTGCCATACGTCCCCCATTGGTGCATCGGGTGTGCCAGTGCCATTACGCGATCCGGGGGCACAAGTGCTGGATTTAGCTGATCCTGAAAGAAGTGCAGGGTGACGGCGGGGAGCAGCCGAAGCGGAAAACGTCAGGCGGCCGTGGGGCCGCGGCGGGCGAAAAAAACGGGGGAGGGACTCTCGCCCCTCCCCCGGGTCTGCGTGACGCTCGCTACGGCAGGCTGACGGTGGTCGAGTCGCCGGACGCCGAGATCGTGAACGTCCCGGCCGCAGCGGAGCTGTACCCATACGCCGTCCAGCCCGCAGGCGCGGCCGGCGTCGAGGCCATGAAGGGACCGGCGGTCTGCCCCAGGCTGTTCGTGGCCACCGAGTTCAGGGCGGCCAGGCCGGTCGGGAGCGTGCCCATGTGGGCCGAGTACATGCTCACGGCCGAGGCGAGCGTACGGGCGTCGGCCTGCGCCTTCGCGATGCGGGCGCGAGCCTGGATGTTCGCGTACAGCGGGATCGCGATGGCTGCGAGGATACCGATGATGGCCACCACGATCATCAGCTCGATGAGCGTGAAGCCGCGCTGGCTGCCCAGCGCCGTCCGCTTCCTGTGCCAGAAACTCAGCATGCAATGTCCCCCTGTGTGAGTTGGGTCGATCGGTCGTCGTAGCGTACCCACTCCCCGTGCACGTGGGGTGCCATGCTGCCCAGGCGGAAACCCCTGGAAAAGCGCGCACATCCGCGCCGCGAATCAATTTCGTGAGTCGACGGCGTTGCGGGGTGACGCTCACCTGTTCGATGCCTGACAGGGTCGGGAAGGGGCGTGAATCAGGGTTGAAGGCGCGTCGCGCTCCAGGGGCCGCCGCTGAATCCGTCGGCCTCGCTCGTGAGCGTGCGCGTCCACACCGCGCGGTCGTGCGCGCGCGCGGGCTGGCCCACCCAGAGCTCCACGCGCTCGGCCCACACGCGATAGCCGCCCCAGCGGGGCGGGCGCGCGATCTCGGCGCCCGCGTTGCGGCCGGCCGCCTCGACCTTGGCGAGGAAGGCCGCGCGCGACGCGATGGGCAGGCTCTGCTCGCTCGCGATCGCGGCCACGCGCGCATCCACCGGGCGCGTGGTCCAGTAGCGGTCCGAGTCGGCCTCGGGCGCCCAGGACACCGGCCCGTCCACGCGGATCTGACGCTCGAACACGTCCCAGTGGAACACCACCGAGGCGCGAGGGTTCGCCGCGAGTGCATGGCCCTTGGCGCTGCCGCGGTCCGTGTAGAAGACCAGCCAGCCCGCCTTGGCGTCGAAGCCGCGGCAGATGACCATCCGCGCGGCGGGGCGACCATCGGCGTCCACGGTGGCCAGCGCCATCGCGGTAGCGGTCTTCACCGACCTGGAGGCCTCCGCGATCCACGCCTCCATCAGCGGAAGGGGATCGGCGGGGAGCGGCTCCGGCAAGGGCTCTTTCATGCCGGGAGCATACAATGAGCGGCGGGCATCTCGCGATGCGCTACATCCTCCCGTGCCTGCTCCCCAGCCCCGTGCGCGAGTACCACCAGGCCCTGGTGGACGAGCTGGCCGCGCGCTTCGACCTCCGCATGACGCAGCGTCAGGGGATTCCCGCCCACTTCACGCTGAAATATCACTTCGAGACTGACGACATCGCGCCTGTCGAGACCCTCCTCGCCGACTTCGCGAGCGGGCATGCCGCGGCCCCGGTGACGGTGGGCCACTTCGGCCACTTCGACGAAAACGTGGTGTTCGCCACCGTGACATTTTCCCCGGCCGCGCAGATGCTGCTCGAGGCGCTCGGCACCGCGCTGCGCCACCTCCCGTGGATGCCGTGGAGCCCGCACGACGGCGCTCAGCTGCGTCCCCACATGACGCTCGTCGAGGACTGCCGCGCGCGCTTCGGCGAAGTCTGGCGCCACCTCGCCGGACGGGCCCGCCAGTTTCCGGCGGCGCTCGACAACCTCACGCTGCTTCGCCAGACGGGTACGGATGAGGACGGGCTCACCCGCTGGGCCACACACCGGACCTTCAGGCTCGTCGGCGCGCCCGAGCCCCGGGGCGGTGCCAGTCCTCCACGGTGAGCGCCCAGCGCTCGTGGGCGCGCCAGCGGCCGCCGATCTTGCGATAGCGCGGCGACAGGCCCTCGCGGCGGAATCCCGCGCGGCGCACCAGCGCGATCGAAGCGCGATTGCCGGCTGAATGTTGGCCTCCACGCGGTGGAGGCGCAACCGGCCGAAGCCGATGCGCAGGGTGAGGGTAAGCGCCTCGGTCAGGTCGCGCCGGGGCGCATATGGCGCGCCGATCTGATACCCGAGATCGCCGCTCTTGAACACCCCGCGCACGATCTCGCTCACGTTGACGCCCCCCTTCGCTCGGGCGCAGCGCGCGCCGGAGCACCCGGCGGCCGCGGGCGCCCGCGATCATCGGCGCCGGCGGTAGAGGACGATCGAGACCAGCGACATCTTGAGCTCGCCGGCCTGGTTCGACACGCGGCTTTCCACCTTGACCACGCCGATCTCCGGCCGGCTCCGCGACTCCGTCTTCTCGAGCACCCGGCTCTCCACCGAGAGGACGTCGCCCGGCCGGACAGGCTTCACCCACTTGAGGTCGTCGAAGCCCAGGGCGCCGCTGGTGGCGGCGCGCGGGATCGAGTGGTCGTTCAGCATGCGGATCAGCATGGCGCCGGTGTGCCAGCCGCTGGCGATGAGGCCGCCGAACGGGCTCGCCTTGGCCGCCTCCTCGTCCAGGTGAAACGGCTGCGGGTCGAATTGCCGGGCGTACTCGATGATCTCCTCGCGCGTGACCTCGTAGCGGCCGAAGCGCTCGGTGTCGCCGACCTTCACGTCCTCGAAGTAGAGGAGATCGCTCACGCCGCGCCTCCCGCCGCCGCGGCGCGCCGCTGAAACATGCCCACACCGATGACGGTCAGCACCACCTCACCGTGCTGATTCAGCATGTCCGCGCGGCGCCGGATGAAGCCGATGGGCTTCGACTTCGACGGCCAGCTCTCGGTGATCTCGGTGCGCACGGTGACGGTGTCGCCCGGCCGCACGGGCTTGAGCCACCGGCACGAATCGATGCCGGGAGAGCCCACGCCGGCCAGCTGCTCGCGGCGCATGTGCTCGACGCTCATGCGCATCATGATCGCGCAGGAATGCCAGCCGCTCGCGATGAGCCCCCCGAAGATCGAGCGCTTCGCCGCCTCGCGATCCAGGTGGAACGGCTGGGGGTCGTACTTCTTGGCGAAGGCGAGGATCTCCTCCTCCGTCACCGTGTAGCTGCCGAGGTCACCCCGGTCGCCGACCTTGATGTCTTCCCAGTACCTCATCCGATTCCTTTCTCGAGACGCGGGTCCAGCGCGTCACGCAGCCAGTCCCCGCAGAGGTTGATGGCGAGCACGAGCACGAGGATGGCGAGCCCGGGGAACAGGGCGAGCCACCAGCCGGTCGTGATGTAGTTGCGTCCCTCGTCCAGCATGGCGCCCCAGCTCGGCGTGGGCGGAGGCAGTCCCAGCCCAAGGAACGACAGCGAGGCCTCCGCGATGATGGTGCGAGCCACCGAGAACGTCGTCACGACCATCAGCGGCGGCAGCACGTTGGGCAGGAGATGCCGCCGCACCACGTGGCCGGCCGGCGCGCCCAGCGCCCGCGCCGCCGCCACGAAGTCGCGCTCCTTCAGCGAGAGCGCCTCGCCGCGGGCGATCCGCGCATAGGTCACCCAGCCGCTGGCGCCCAGCACGAGGATCATGTTCGTGAGGCTCGCCCCCAACACCGCGGTGACGGCGACGCCCAGCAAGAGCACGGGGAAGGCGAGCTGGACGTCGCCCACCCGCATGAGGAGATCGTCCGCCCAGCCACCGCGATACCCGGCGGCGAGACCAAGCGCCACGCCCACCACGCCGGCCAGCAGCACCGCGGCGAGCCCCACCACGAGCGACACGCGCGCCCCATGGAAGAGCCGGCTCAGCACGTCGCGTCCCAGCGTGTCCGTGCCGAGCGGATGCTGGGGGCTGCCGCCCGTCGCCCACATCGGCGGCGTGAGACGCTCGAGGAGCCGGTTCTTCACGGGATCGCCGGGCGAGAGAACCGGCGCGAGCGCCGCGGCAAGGACGGCCAGGACGATGATGGCGAGCCCGAGCAGCGCGGGCAGATCGCGCCGGAGCCTCATGCCAGCCGCACCCGCGGGTCGAGCACCGTGTAGAGCACGTCGACCACGAAGTTGACGCCCGCGAAGATCACCGCGAACACGAAGACGCCGGCCTGGATCACGGGGAAGTCGCGACCTGGCACCGCCTGCACGATCAGCCGTCCCAGCCCGGGCCACGAGAACACCGTCTCGATGATGATGGCGCCGCTCAGCATGAACCCCAGCGAGAGCCCGGTGACGGTGAGCACGGGCAGCGCCGCGTTGCGGAGCGCGTGCCGATAGATGACGCCGCGCTCGGCCAGGCCCTTGGCGCGCGCGGTGCGCACGTAGTCCTCGCCCAGCACCTCGAGCATGCCCGAGCGCACGAGCCGCACGTTCTGGGCGAGCGGCGCCGCGGCCAGCGTCACCGCGGGCAGGATCAGGTGACGGAGGCTGCCCGCGCCGTAGGCGGGCAACAGCCCGCCGAGCTCCACCGCGAAGAGGAGGATCAGCATGATCCCCAGCCAGAAGGCGGGCATCGACTGGAGGAACAGGGAGGCGAGCCGGCTCCCATGATCCATCCAGCCTCCGCGATGCGTCGCGGAGAGCACGCCGAGCGGTACCGCCACGAGCGTGGACAGGAGGAGGGCCGCCGTCGCGAGCACGGCGGTGGCGGGCCAGAGATGCTCGAGCACCATGCCGAGCGCGGGACGCCGGGTCTGGATGGACGGGCCGAAGTCGCCGCGCCCGATGGCAAGGAGGAAGTCCCCGTACTGCACGACGAGCGGGCGATCGAGCCCGAGGAGGCGCCGCGTGTACTCGATCTCCGCCTGGGTGGCGGTGGGGTCTACGAGGAACGCAGCGGGGTCGCCGGTCAGGCGGACGAGAAAGAAGACGACGGTGACGACGCCCCAGACGACCACGAGCGCGTGGAGGAGCCGCCGCAGCAGGAAGGCCCGCATCCGATCATTTCCGGAGAGCCACGCCGCGGAAGTCCATGTGCAGCTCGGGCAGCGGCGCGAAGCCGAGCACGCGCGCGCTGTGGGCGTAGATCTTGATCTCCTGGTAGAGCGGCACCACCGGAGACCAGTCGCGGATCTGTCGCTGGAGATCGGCCAGGATCCGGAGCCGCTTGCCGGGATCGAGCTCCCGCCGCGAAGCCTGATAGAGCGCGGCGAGCTCCGGCGTGAACGGCGTCCAGTTCACCAGCGTGTAGCTGGCCCAGTCGCGCACCTGGTCCTCGGCATCCACGCTGTTGCTGGTGCGGCACGCGGTGAACCCGCCGTTGGGCGGGAGCGTCCCCTTGGTGAGGGTCTGGAGGAGCGTGCCGAAATCGAGCGGCTTCACCACCACCCCCACCCCGACGTCCTTCAGCATCTCCACCACCGCCGCCGTCATCTCGTCGAAGGCCTGCCCGTAGTGCTTCGCGGGGAAGAGGAGCTGCAGTGTCAGGGCCTCGCCGCCCTTGTCCACCACGCCGTCGCCGTCGGTGTCGCGCCAGCCCGCCTCGGCGAGCAGCGCCTTGGCGCGGGCGAGATCGAAGGCGTACGGCTCCTGGGCGGCGTAGCCATACATCACGGTGGCGACCGGCGAGGCATTGGCGAGCGCGTAGCCGCCGAAGATCTTCTTGATGATCCCGTCGCGATTGATGGCGTGGTTCAGGGCCAGCCGCAGGCGCTGGTCGGCAAACAGCCCGTCCTTGCCGCCCGAGTCGTACTTGTCCTTGGGTAGAGCCGGCATCCGAGCTTCTGCGCGGCGCTCACCACCTTGAAGGCCGCATCGCGCTGGAGCGCGGCGGCGTCGATGGGGGGCACCGCTTCGATCAGCCCAACCTGCCCGGCGCGCAGGGCGGCGATGCGCGCCGCGCCTTCCGGGATGGTCTGGAAGCGCATGCGCCTGTAGAGCGGCGGAGCACCCCAGTAGCCGTCCCAGCGCTCGAAGCGCATGCTGTCCTTGCGCTTCCACTCGACCATGCGCCAGGGCCCCGTGCCGATGGGCCGCTCGTTGAGCGCGTCCACCCCGTTCTTGACCGTGGAGGCGCGCGGCACCAGCGGCTCACGCCCGAGCGCGTCCCACAGCATGGCCACCGGCTCGCTCGTGTGCACGCGCACCGTGAGGTCGTTCACCTTCTCCCACTTCGTCACCATGGGATAGAGCTTCTCGAACGACGTCCCCGCAGCCACGTCCTTGATGCCCCACTTGTCGAGGTTCTTCCGGAACATCCGGTCGAAGTTGAACAGGACGGTGTCGGCGTTGAACGGCTCGCCGTCGTGGAAGCGCACGTTGGGGCGCAGCGTGAACTCCCAGAGGTTGTCGTTGATCGCCTTCCACGTCAGGGCCAGCCCGGGCTGGGGCTTCCCCGCCGCATCCACGTCCACCAGGCTCTCGAACACCTGTCGGATGTAGTTGGAGCGGATCGAGCCCATGCCGATGCGCGGGTCCATGTTGTTGGTGTCGTCGGCGAGGGCCACCACGAGCTCCGCGTCGGCATCGATGGCCTGCCCATCGACCACGCGGGGCGGGTCGGCAGGCTGCGCGGGGTGGGGACCGAGCCCGACGGCGAGGAGCGCGGTCAGCAGGGCGATTCCGATCGAGCGCGTCATGGCGAGAGCCCACTACACCAGAGGGGCGCCGCTCGTGTCAATCGGCCGGCGTGCGCGGCGGTCCGCCCACCCGGCCTGCCTTGACTTGCCCTGGCGAATGACCTACAAAACCCGAGACGCTACCCGCTTCCGGAGGAGCCTCCATGGCCTACTCGAAGGACTCGAAATCCGCCGCCGTTCGCGCCCACCTGGACCATCCCGTGATCGACGGCGACGGCCACTGGCTGGAGCCGGTTCCAATCTTCCTCGACTATCTTCGCCAGGCCGCGGGCCCCGGGGTGGCCGAGCGCTTCGTGAAGAAGCAGACGGAAGCCGGCTGGTACGAATGGAGCCGCCCGGAGCGCCGCGAGCGGCGGCAGCACCGACCCACGTGGTGGGGCGAGCCGGCCGACACGCTCGACCGCGCCACCGCCATGGTGCCCGCGCTCTTCCACGAGCGCCTCGACGACTTCGGCATCGACTTCTGCCTGCTCTACACCTCGCTGGGCCTCTTCCACATCGGCAACCCCGACGAGGAGCTGCGCCGCGCCTGTGCCCGCGCGGTGAACCGGATGAACGCGGAGATGTTCGCCCCCTATCGCACCCGCATCGCCCCCGCGGCGGTGGTGCCGGTGTACACGCCGCAGGAGGCCATCGAGGAGGCCACCTACGCGGTGCGCGAGCTGGGCATGAAGGTGATCATGATCGCGAACCACGTGAAGCGCCCGGTGCCGGCGGCGGTGAAGGCGGGCGGCGATTCCGCGTACGTCCGTCAGGTCATCGATTCCCTCGCCTATGACAGCGACCTCGACTACGACCCCTTCTGGGCGAAGTGCCTCGAGCTCAAGGTCGCGGTGACCGCGCACTCCGGCAGCATGGGCTGGCACGGTCGCGAGACGGTGGACAACTTCACCTACAACCACATCGGTCACTTCGCCGCGGCGAGCCACGCCTTCGCCAAGGCGCTCATCATCGGCGGCGTGGTGAAGCGCTTCCCCGCCCTCAAGTTCGCCATGCTGGAGGGCGGCGTGGGCTGGGCGTGCAATCTCCTCACCGACCTGGTGGGCCACTGGGTCAAGCGCAACGGCGCGGCGATGGAGCGCCACGTGCGCCCGACCAACCTCGACCGCGCCCGGCTCTCCGAGCTGTTCGCCCGGTGGGGCGGCACGGTCTACGAGAAGAAGCTGACGGAGATCCTCGACGCGCCGAGCCTCGTCCCCCCCTTCAAGACGGTGGAGGAGATGACGGCGCGCGAGTACAAGGAGCAGCTCGACGACTTCGCCGCCGCCGGCATCGACTCGATCGAGACGCTCAAGCGGCAGTTCGCCGACCACTTCTACTTCGGCTGCGAGGCCGACGATCCGATGACCGCGTGGGCGTTCGACCGCCATGGCTATCACCGGCTGAACCCGATCTTCTCCTCCGACGTGGGCCACTTCGACGTCACCGACATGACCGAGGTGCTGGAGGAGGCGTGGGAGCTGGTGGAGCACGGACTCATCACCGAAGACGACTTCCGCGAGTTCACGTTCGCCAACGCGGCGAGCCTCCACACCGCGCTGAATCCCGACTTCTTCAAGGGCACCGTGGTCGAGGACGCGGTGGCCAAGCACGTGCTCGCCAAGTGAGCCAGGGACCGCTCGCGGGCGTTCGCGTCATCGAGGTGGCGGGCATCGGGCCCGGGCCGTTCTGCGCCATGATGCTGGCGGACATGGGCGCGGAGGTCCTCCGCGTGGACCGGGTCGGCTCGGCCGATCTCGGCCTGCCCGTCGACTCGCGCTACAGCGTCCTCAATCGCGGCCGCCGCTCGGTCGCGCTGGACCTCAAGACCGCCGCGGCGGTGGCCGCGATGAGGCGGCTGATCGCCGACGCCGACGCGCTCATCGAGGGCTTCCGCCCCGGCGTGATGGAGCGGCTCGGGCTCGGGCCTGACGCCTGCCTCGCCCTCAATCCCCGGCTCGTCTACGGCCGCATGACGGGCTGGGGCCAGGATGGGCCCATGGCCACCGCGGCCGGCCACGACATCAACTACATCGCGCTCTCGGGCGTGCTGCACTCCATCGGCCGCAAGGGCGGCGCCCCGGTCCCGCCGCTCAACCTCGTGGGCGACTTCGGCGGCGGCGGCATGTATCTCGCCTTCGGCGTGGTGTGCGCCCTCCTCGAGGCCCGGCAGTCGGGGCGCGGCCAGGTGGTGGACGCGGCCATGGTCGACGGCGCCGCCTCGCTGGCCGCCGCGGTGTTCGGGATGCGCGCCATGGGCATGTGGAACGACGAGCGCGGCGACAACATCCTCGACTCCGGCGCGCCCTGGTACGACGTGTACGAGACCCAGGACGGCGAGCACGTCGCCATCGGCTCCATCGAGCGACGCTTCTACGGCGAGCTCCTCCGGCTCACCGGGCTCGACAGCGAGCCCTTGCCCACGCAGCACGACAAGGCGCGCTGGGACGAGCTCCGCGCCAAGCTCACCGAAGTCTTCAAGCAAAAGACGCGCGCGGAGTGGTGCCGGATCATGGAGGGCAGCGACGTCTGCTTCGCCCCCGTCCTCTCCCTCACCGAGGCCCCTGCGCATCCCCACAATCGCGCGCGCGGCACCTTCGTGGAGGTCGAGGGCGTGGTGCAGCCGGGGCCGGCGCCGCGCTTCAGCCGCACGCCCGGCGCCGTCTCGCGCCCGCCGGCGCGCGCGGGCCAGCACACCGAGGAGGCGCTCCGTGACTGGGGCTTCTCCGCCGACGACCTCTCCGCCCTGCGCGCGCAGGGCGCCCTCGGCTGAGCGCGACGGACACCAGGCCGCAGACGCGGAGGATCGGATGACGTCCTACAAGTGTCTCCTCTACGAGGTGAAGGACGCGATCGCCACCCTCACCCTCAACCGCCCAGACCGGCTCAACGCCCTCGGCGACACCCTCCGCGAGGATTTCTACGACGCCATCCTGCGGGCGAGCGGCGACGCCGACGTGCGGGTGATGGTGATCACGGGCGCGGGCAAGGGCTTCTGCTCCGGCGGCGACGTGAAGGCCATGAACGAGGCGAAGGAGTCACAGCGGGAGCGTCCGATCCTGGAGAAGGTGGCGCCGGGCCGGGACCGGACCCTTCTCGCCATGCGCGACGCGCCGCAGCCCATCATCGCCGCGGTGAACGGCGCGGCCGCCGGCGCCGGCATGAACCTCGCCCTCGGCTGCGACATCCGCCTCGCCTCCGCCGCCGCGCGCTTCGGCGAGACGTTCGTGAAGCGCGGCCTTCATCCCGATTGGGGCGGGACCTATTTCCTCCCGCGTCTGGTGGGCATGGCCAAGGCCGCCGAGATGATCTTCACCGGGGACATGATCGACGCCGCCGAGGCGCTGCGGATCGGGCTGGTGAGCGCGGTGTATCCGCCCGAGGAGCTCATGCCCGCGGCGTACGACCTGGCCCGGAAGATCGCCGCGGGACCGCCCATCGCCATCCGGCTCGCCAAGCGCGCGCTCTATCACGGCGAGGGCACCGATCTCCGGGGCGGGCTCGAGTTCGAGACCTTTGCTCAGAACGTCTGCTTCGAGACCGAGGACGCGCGCGAGGGCATCCGGGCCTTCGTGGACAAGCGCGCGCCCCACTTCAAGGGCCGGTAGGCGAGAGAGGACGCTCATGATCGAGATGACGCTGGCGATGGCGGAGCGCGCGGTGCGCGCCGCCCAGGACAAGGCGAAGGCGCTCGGCACGCCCATGACGGTGACGGTGGTGGACGAGGCCGGCCGCCTCGTCCTCTCCGCGCGGGGGGACGGTACCAGCTTCCTGAGCCCGGAGACCTCGCGGGCCAAGGCAACCGCCGCCGCCAACTTCCGCGCCTCCACCGCCGAACTGGCCGAGCGCGCGCAGAAGGGGTCGGTGTTCTTCTCCACCGTGGCGGGCGTGCTGCCCGGCCAGGTGCTCCCGAGCCACGGGGGGATGCCCATCATGGCCAAGGGCAAGGTCATCGGCGGCATCGGCTGCGGGGGCGGCACCGGGGAACAGGATCACGAGTGCGCCATCGCCGGCGCGAACGTGATCAACGCATGAGCGCCCCTGACGTCAAGATCGACACCGTCCGCTCCTACAGCGGCGGCGTGCCCGGGCGCTCGCTCAACCAGGCGCGCACCAACCATTTCGTCATCGACTCCCCATCGGGCCCGCACGAGGCGCTCGGCTCGGCGGAAGCCTTCCTCGCCGGCGTGTCGTCCTGCGGCGTCACCCTGATCGAGCTCTACGCGCGCGAGCAGCACGTGCCGCTGCGCCACACCGAGGTCACCATCGAGGGCGTGCGCGCGGTGGCCGAACCCAACCGCTTCGCCGAGGTGCGCATGCGCTTCGAGCTGTCGGGCGTGGAGCAGGAGCAGGCGGAGCTGCTCGTGGGCGTCTACAAGAACCGCTGACCGCTCTACCGCACGGTCGCGGTCGCGACCAACGTCGTCGTCAGCGTCCTGGCCAAGCCGGCATGAGCGGCGCGCCCGACACCGTCCCCTTCACCGTCGCGCTGGAGCGGATGAACCGCTTCCACGAGCCGGTGATGCATGCGGTCATCGCCGGGCTCGGCCTGGCCCCGGGCTCCCGCGGGATCGATGTGGGCTGCGGGGTCGGGCTCTACACGCTCTGGCTCGCGGAAGCGGTGGGGCCGGACGGCCAGGTGCTCGGCATCGAGCCGTCCGCCGAGCGGGTCGAGGCGGCGCGGGCTCTCGTCGGGGACCGGCTCCCACCGCCGCGGCTCGAGTTCCAGGTGGGCGACGGCGTGGAGATGGACGCGCCCGCCGGTCGCTTCGACTGGCTCTGGTGCGGCAACGTGCTCCATCACATCCCCGACACCCAGGCCGCGCTGAAGGAGTTCGCGCGCGTGGTGAAGCCGGGCGGCCGCATCGTCATCATGGAGTCGCAGACGCTCCCCGCGATGTTCCTGCCCGGGCATCCCTCGCTCGAGCGCCGCATCCAGGAGGCGGAGAGCGAGCGGAGCCGCGAGGAGGCGGGCGCGCGCACCTTCCAGGAGCGGCGCCAGCGCACGCTCGAGGCGTTGCGGGAGGCGAACCTGGCCGACGTGGCGCAGGAGACGCACCTCCTGCAGTGCCGCGCGCCTCTCACCGCAGCGGCGCGCGCGTACATCGAGACCGTCGTCTTCGGGCGCAACTGGGGCGAGCGGCTCCGCCCGCTCCTCTCGTCCGAGGACTGGGCGCGCCGCGCCGCGCTCTGCGATCCGCAGTCTGCCGAGTACGTGCTGGCCCGCCCGGATTACTATTGCCTCTATCCCATCACCGTGTTCACGGCCCGCAACCGGGCGTGAAGGAGGGCTGATCCCATGGGCAAGTCCATCACCCTGACCGCCGAAGACAGCCATCGCCTCGCCGGCTATCGCGCCGAGCCGACCGGCAAGCCCCGCGCCGGCGTGGTCGTCATCCAGGAGATCTTCGGCGTCAACCAGCACATCCGGAAGGTCACCGACGGCTTCGCCGCCGAGGGGTATCTCTCGGTGGCCCCCGCGATCTTCGACCGGGTGCAGCGGGACTTCGAGATCGGCTATGCCCCCTCGGACGTGGAGACCGGCCGCAACACGCGGGGGAAGATCCAGCTGGACGACATGGTCGCCGACGTCCGCGCGGCGGTGAAGGCACTGCAGGCCGAGGGGCTGAAGGTGGGCGTGGTGGGCTACTGCCTGGGCGGCACGCTCGCCTGGCTCGCCGCCACCCGCATCGACGGCGTGGCCGCGGCGGTATGCTACTACGGCGGCGGCATCGCGGCGTCGGCGTCCGAGCGCCCGCGCTGCCCGGTGCTGATCCACTGGGGCGAGACGGACGCGTCCATCCCGCCCGACCACTGGGAGACGGTGAAGAAGGCGCATCCGACCGTGCCCGCCCACGTCTACCCCGCGGGCCACGGCTTCAACTGCGACGAGCGCGGGAGCTATCACGCGGAGAGCGCGAAGCTCGCCCGTCAGCGCACGCTCGACTTCTTCCGGCAGCACCTGGGCTAGCTTCCCCGATGAACTTCGCCTTCTCGGACGAGCAGCAGGCCCTGCGCGATCAGGCGCGCAAGTTCCTGTCCGACCGCGCGGCCCCCGCGCGGGTCCGGCGCATCCTCGAGTCCGACGAGCCGTTCGACCGCGAGCTGTGGCGCGGCATGGGCGAGCTCGCCTGGACCGGCACCGCCATCCCCGAATCGTACGGCGGCGCCGGTTTCGGGTATCTCGAGCTGTGCGTGCTCGCCGAGGAGCTGGGACGGAGCCTCGCCCCCACGCCGTTCTCCTCCTCCGTCTATCTCGCCACCGAGGCGCTGCTGCTCGCGGGCAGCGCCGCGCAGAAGCGGCGGTGGCTGCCGGGCCTCGCGCTCGGCGAGACCATCGGATGCTTCGCCCTCGCCGAGGGTCCGCGCGCGCCGCATCCCGGCAACCTCGAGACGGTCGCCCACGGCGGCCGCCTCACCGGCGCCAAGCTGCCCGTCGCCGACGGGGACGTGGCGGATGTCGCGGTGGTCGCGGCGCGGAGCGACGTCGACGCCACCGCGGCCTCCCTCTACCTGGTGCCGCTCGACGGCGCGGGCGTGACGCGCGCACGCGTCGACACCGTCGATCCGACCCGCTCGCACGCACGCCTCGCATTCGACGGCGCGGCCGCCGAGCCGCTCGGCGAGCCCGGAGCGGGCTGGGCCCTGGTCGAGCGCCTGCTCGACCGCGCCGCCGTCCTCTTCGCCTTCGAGCAGGTGGGCGGCGCTCAGGCTGCGCTGGACATGGCGCGTGACTACGCGCTGGGGCGCTTCGCCTTCGGCCGGCCCATCGGATCCTTCCAGGCCATCAAGCACAAGCTCGCCGACGTCTACGTCGCGCTGGAGCTGGCGCGCTCCAACGCCTATTACGGCGCCTGGGCGCTCTCCACCGACGCGCCCGCGCTGCCGGTGGCCGCGGCCACCGCGCGCGTCGCCGCGAGCGAGGCCTTTTACCTCGCCGCGAAGGAGAACATCCAGACCCACGGGGGCATGGGCTTCACCTGGGAGTTCGACTGCCACATGTACTACCGGCGCGCGAAGCTGCTCGCCCTCACCATCGGCAGCACCCCTCGATGGAAGGATCGGTTGATCGCGCGCCTCGAGCTTGGCGAGGCGCAGCCGAAGGCGAGCCGAGCGGAGACATAATCATGGATTTCACGGATAGCCCGTCGGAAGCGACATTCCGCGCGGACGCGCGCGCGTGGCTGGAGCGCACCGCGGAGCGGCGCGCGTATCCCGGCGAGACGTGGAAGGCGCGCTATGGCGAGGCCGAAGGCCTCACGCGCGCGAAGGCGTTCCAGGCCCAGAAGCACGCGGCAGGCTTCGCCGCCATCACCTGGGCCACCGAGTACGGCGGCCGCGGCGGCACGGCTATCCAGCAGGTCATTTACAACCAAGAAGAGGCGCGATTCCTGGTCCCGCGCGGCTACTTCGAGATCGGGCTCGGCATGTGCATCCCCACCCTGCACGCCTACGCGACCGAGGCGCAGAAGCAGCGCTACACACCCAAGGCGCTCGCCGGTGAGGAGATCTGGTGTCAGCTCTTCTCCGAGCCTGCCGCCGGCTCCGACCTCGCCGGCCTGCGCACACGGTCGGTGAAGGACGGCAGCGACTGGCTCATCAACGGCCAGAAGATCTGGACGTCCGGCGCGCATTTCGCCGACTACGGCATCATCGTCACCCGCAGCGATCCCAAGGCGCCCAAGCACAAGGGCCTCACCTTCTTCTTCCTGGACATGCATGCGCCGGGCGTCGAGGTGCGGCGGATCAAGCAGGTCTCAGGTGCGTCGAACTTCAACGAGGTCTACTTCACCGATGTGCGCGTGCCCGACACGCAGCGGCTCGGCGCGGTGGGCCAGGGCTGGGGCGTGTCCATCACCACCCTCATGAACGAGCGGCTCGCGGTAGGCGACGTGGCCGGCCCCGACTTCGACGAGATCTTCGCCCTCGCCCGCGCCGTCGAGCTGCCCGACGGGCCCGCCATCAAGAACGCGGCGGTGCGCGAGCGACTTGCCGACTGGTACGTGCGCCAGCAGGGGCTGCGTTACACGCGCTTCCGGACCATGACCGCGCTCTCGCGCGGGGAAACGCCCGGCCCTGAGGCCTCCATCGCCAAGGTGGTGAGCGCGAGCAAGCTGCAGGAGATCGCCGGCTTCGCGATGGATCTGGAGGACATGGGCGGCGCGGTGCTCGATCCCGCCCTCGCGCCGATGCGGGCCGCCTTCCAGGAGGCGTTGCTCTACTCGCCGGGCGGCCGCATCGCGGGCGGCACCGACGAGATCCTCCGGAACATCATCGCCGAGCGCGTCCTCGGCCTGCCCCCCGACGTGCGGGTGGACAAGGACCTGCCCTTCGACGAGCTTCCGTCGGGCAGCGCGGCGCCCGGCCCGAGCGCCCGGAAGCGCTGATCGCCGGCCCGGCCCGCCCCGCCCTCTAGCTCTCGCGGGTGGCGGTGATGAACTCGCGCCACGTCACCCGGTGCCCGCGGAAGAAGTACGCGAGCATCACGAGCGCCGCCAGCACGTTGCCGGCGAGGATGTTCCACCAGGCCAGCGCCTCGAAGAGCCACTCCGCGGTGATCGCGATGATCGCGATGAAGAACACCTCGAAGCAGCAGAACAGCATGATGATGGCGTAGAGGAGGCGCGGCTCGCGGTCGGCGAGGGTGAGGAGGCCGGCGAGAAGCCAGCCGAACAGCAGGAAGGCCCCGCCGTGGATCAACGTGTACTTGATCACGAGCGGCCAGGTGATCACGAGGGCGCCGGGATCCCGCAGGCCTTCCAGCATGGCGGCGCCCAGCAGCGCGGGGGTGCGCAGCGGCATCCCCGCCGCGGTGTCCACGATCAGGAACCAGATCGCGACGGCTGCCGCGCCCAGCAGCCCCGCCACGAACCCCTCGCGGAACACGCGCGTCCACGGGCCGAGCAGCACGCGCCCGAGCGCGCGGTAGCCGATGAAGAAGTACGCGAGCATGCCCGCCGCGGCGAGCACGTTGGCGACGAGGATCGACCACCAGGCGACGTCGCCCAGCACGGGATGGGCCAGGCTCACCACGACTGCGAGGAAGAACACCTCGAAGCACAGCAGCACGATCACCAGCGTGAGGAGCATGGCGGGCTTGCTCTGCGCGGCCCAGATCACCGACGCGATCAGGATGCCGATCAGGGCAAAGACCACGCCGTGGAGCACCGTGTACTCGACCACGAGGTGGGTCGACACGGGCACGCCCGAGGGATCGGTCACCCCTTGGAAGGTGGCCGCCCCCAGCAGGGCGGGCGTTCGGAAGGGTCGGCCCCGGGCCGCGTCGTAGATGAGGAACCAGACCGCGACAAGCGTCGCGCCTATCAGGCCACCAATGATTCCTTCGCGGACGTAACGCGGATGGGCCATCGTCGGCACCCTCCTTGTCCGATCGGTGCTACTGCACCTCCCGCAGTACCACCGCGCTCGGGCGGGAGCAAGCCGCCGCTCACGCGGTGCGTAACGCCTGAAGGATATCCGTGCCCGCGACTTCGGCCCGCCAGCGATGCACCCCGTCCGCGCGCGCGAGCGCGTCGAGATCGGTGGGCGGCGTGGCGGCGAGGCGGTCGATGAGGCGCTGGGGGAAGAAGAAGCCAGGATCGAGCCCGAGCGCGGCGGCGCCCTTGGTGCGCCACGCCCGCAGCGCTTCGATGCGCCGCCGCACCGGCCCGGGGACGCTCGGCCGGGGCTTGGACGTGCGCACGGGCAGCTCGTCCTCGGGCACGGCGAGCCCGCGCGCGATGGCGGCGAGGACATTGGCGCCGAAGCGACGCTCGAACTTCGGGGTGCAGCCGGGTACCTCGAGCAGGCCGGCCACGTCGGTGGGGCGACGCGCCGCGAGGAGCACGAGCGTGTCGTGGCCGAGGATCATGAAGGGCGGCCGGTCCAGCTCGAGGGCGAGGCGTTCGCGCTCACGGTAGAGCTCACGGAGCACGGCAAGCCCGCGGCGGTCGAGGTCCTTCGTGCCCTTGAGCGCGAGATAGGCGTCGGGATCCGTCGCCCGCGCCGGCACGCTCTGAGCGGCCAGCGCCGCGCACTCTTCCTCGAGCCACGCGAGGCGCCCCTTGGCGGCGAGCTCGGCGGTGAGCCGATCGCGCAGGGGCATCAGGTGCACGACGTCGTTCAGCGCGTAGGTCTCCTGCTCGGCGGTCAGCGGCCTCCTCGACCAGTCGTCCTTCTGGCGGGACTTGCCCGGGTCCACGTCGAGGTAGGTCTTGATCAGGACGTCCAGGCCCAGGGCGGTGAGCCCGAGGAAGCGCGCGGCGATGGAGGTGTCGAAGATGGAGTTCACCGTGAAGCTGTGCTGCCGCTTGAGATACGCGAGGTCGTTGTCGGCGGCGTGGAAGATCTTGACGATGCCGGGATCCGCCAGCGCGGGGCCCAGCGCCGAGAAGTCGGGCAGCGCGAGCGGATCCAGGAGGTGGGCGCCTCCTGCGTCCGTGGCCACCTGCACCAGGCAGAGCTTGCCCGGGTAATGGTGGAGGCTGTCCGCCTCGGTGTCGATCGCCACCGCGCCCGCGCTCCGCAGATCGGCGACGAGACGGGTCATGTCGGCGGGCGTGACGATCCAGCGCGGGGCACGGGGCGACGCGGGCATGTACGCTGTTATACTACGCCGCCAGCGCACTCAGCGGACCCAGGAGGACTCCCCATGAAGATCTCGGCCTGCACCGCAGTGATCACCGGCGGCGCCTCCGGGCTCGGCCGCGCCACCGCCGAGCGGCTCCTCGCGGGGGGCGCGCGCGTCGCCCTCCTCGACTTGCCGCGCTCGGCCGGCGCGGAGGTCGCCAAGCAGCTCGGCGATCACGCCCACTTCGTGGCCGCCGACGTGACGAGCGGCGACGACGTGGCCGGGGCCCTGGATGCGGCCATCGCCCGGTTCGGCGCGCTTCACGTGCTGGTGAACTGCGCCGGCATCGGCAGCGCCGAGAAGACCTACGGCAAGCGCGGGGCGGCCGACCTCGCCGCCTTCACGAAGGTGATCCAGGTGAACCTCATCGGGACGTTCAACTGCATCCGCCTCGCCGCGGGGCACATGGTGAAGAACGCCCCCAACGAGGACGGGGAGCGCGGCGTCATCGTCAACACCGCGTCGGTGGCCGCGTTCGACGGTCAGATCGGGCAGGCCGCGTACTCCGCGTCCAAGGGCGGGATCGTGGGTCTGACGCTCCCGGTGGCCCGCGACCTCGCCGAGCTCGGCATCCGCGTGTGCACGATCGCGCCCGGGCTGTTCGACACGCCGCTCCTCGCCGGGCTGCCGGAGCCCGCGCGCGTCTCGCTCGGCAAGCAGGTCCCCTTCCCGCCGCGCCTGGGACGACCCGCCGAGTACGGCGCCCTCGCCGCGCAGATCGTCGAGAACGCGATGCTGAACGGCGAGACGATCCGCCTCGACGGCGCGATCCGCATGCAGCCGCGCTGAACCGAGCCGACACCCCGGGTTGCGCCGCGTGAGAGACTGAGAGCCATGATCACCCTGAGGCCGGGCAAGGAGCGGGGACACTTCGATCACGGCTGGCTGGACACGTACCACACGTTCTCGTTCTCGCAGTATCACGATCCCGCGCACATGGGCTTCCGGTCGCTGCGCGTGATCAACGAGGACCGCGTGGAGCCGGGCGCGGGGTTCCCGCCGCACTCGCACCGCGACATGGAGATCATCACCTACGTGCTCGCGGGCGGCCTCGCCCACAAGGACAGCATGGGCAACGCCTCCACCATCCGCCCCGGCAACGTACAGCGGATGAGCGCGGGCACCGGCGTCACCCACAGCGAGTACAACGGCTCGGACACCGAGCCGGTGCACCTGCTCCAGATCTGGATCCTGCCCCAGACGCGCAACCTCCCCCCGAGCTACGAGGAGAAGGTCTTCGGCGCGGCGGACAAGCAAGGGCGCCTGCGGCTGGTCGCCTCGCAGGACGCCCGGGAGGGCTCCGCGCGCATCCATCAGGACACGAGCGTGTACGCGAGTCTGCTCGAGCCCGGGCAGACGGTACGCCACGCGCTCGCCTCCGGCCGCGGCGCCTGGCTTCATCTCGTCTCCGGCGCCGCCACCGTGAACGGCAAGCTCCTCACCACCGGTGACGGCGCCGCGATCGAGCAGGAGGCCGAGGTCGAGATCGTGGCGACCGCCGCCACCGAGCTGCTCCTGTTCGATCTCGCCTGACCCGGCGCCATGCGCGACGCGGTGGACGCCGTCGGCCTCGCGCGCACGCTGGTCGACTACAACGAGTGGGCCACCGAGCGTGTGCTCCGCGCCGCCGATCGCGTGCCCGACGATCTCTTCAGCCAGATGCTGCCGGGCGCGGGGCACGGGAGCATCTTCGGTCAGCTCCGCCACATCGCGTGGGTGCAGCTCAACTACCTCGCCGGCCTCGAGGCCAATGGATCTGCTCCCGCGGAGATCGCGGTGCAGGTAAAGGCCTCGGTGGATCTGGAGACGCGCGCGGGCATCCGC
>Ga0207428_10000198_pt1 | contig 84187 bp, 82 predicted proteins | sample RhiMethybrSRZTD1_FD_187600 | JGI IMG/M metagenome (GOLD analysis project Ga0207428, IMG submission 187600) | Populus rhizosphere microbial communities from Tennessee, USA - Rhizosphere MetaG P. TD hybrid SRZTD1 (SPAdes) (version 3) | ecosystem: Host-associated > Plants > Roots > Rhizosphere >... | reverse complement strand
CTGCGCGAAGCGTTGGCGAGACGATCCGGAGCAGGGAGTTCGCCGCGCCAGTCAGCGCGCGCGCTTGACGGCGGCGACCCTGCCCGCGACAGCCGGCTCCAGCGCTTCCGCAAGGCCAGAGCCGCTGACCGGCGCGATATCGGAGCGGACGGTCGACAGCGTCCCGTCATCGAGCATGCGCTTCAGATCGGCGCGCGCCCGCGACACGCGGCTCTTGATGGTGCCGACGCGGCAGTCGCAGACGGCAGCCGCTTCTTCATAGCTGAGGCCGCTGGCGCCGACCAGGATCAGCACCTCGCGCTGGTCCGGGTTGAGCTGCCAGAACGCGCGGCGGAAGTCGCAGAATTCCAGGCTCGCTTCCTGTGATGCGCCGATCGAAGGCTCATTCACAGTGAGGTCGTCGAGCGAGGAGAATTTGGAATGCCGCTTGCGCCCCTCGTTGTAGAACAGGTTGCGCAGGATGGTGAAAATCCACGCCTTGAAATTGGTGCCGGGCGTGAATTGCTGCGAGGCGCTGATCGCCCGCACAATCGTGTCGTTGACGAGGTCGTCGGCCTGATCGCGGTTGCGTGTCAGCGAACGCGCGAACGCACGCAGATGCGGCAGCACATCCAGCAACGCCGACTGCAGCTCGGCCGACATACGATCGAACGCCGGTCCCTCCATGCCTCTTCTTCCTAGCTATTTGCCGGCTGTTTCTTGTTACCGGGTGTTTCTTACACGTGGTGCGTTCAGGAGCCGGATTGCTTCGGCTTCTTCAGCTTGCTGATCAGTTGCAGCATTTCCACGGGTACGGGTTCGGCCGCCACGTCGGAATAGAGCCGGCCAAGCTGCGCGTCAAACCAGCGGTCCAGCACCGCCGGTGCGCGCCGGCCAGCCTTCGTCCCTGGCTGGAAGTCTTGAGAGGCTATCGCTTCACTTTTCACGTGCTTGTCTTTTTCATCTTCATTCACTGGTCCGCCCCCCGGCGCATGGTCCGCCGTCCCGAAGCCGCTATGCTCGCCGGGCAAAGTTTTAGACACCGAACCCATTTTCCCGCAAACCCCCGCGTGGTAGGAATATGGAGCTATGCCCGGATCGCATAATTTTCTCTGCCAGGGGGAACCCCAAGGTTACGCTAGGGGTTCCTTTGATCACAAAAAAAATCAACGGGTGGCAAGAGAGGGACCGATGCCAGACGTTTCCGAGAAAATCGTCGAAAATCTCCGTTACCTGCGACGCTATGCCAGGGCCCTGATGGGCTCGCAACAGACCGGGGACACGTACGTGCGGATCTGCCTTGAAGACCTGCTTCAAGAGCCGGACCGCATTTCCGCCACGGGCGATGTTCGCCTTCAACTGTTCCGCCTCTTCCATGATGTCTGGTCGCGCGCCGGAATCCACGAGCACGACGGCGGCGAAGCTGAGCCGAGCGATCTTTCGATCGAGGCGCGCTTGCAGGCCCTGCCGGTCTCCGAACGCCAAATCCTCCTGTTAACAACGCTGGAGGGCTTTTCGGTTCAGGACGCATCCCAGATTCTCGGTGTTCCGCACGAAGAAGGCGCCGACCTGCTGGCATCGGCCTGGTCGTCGGTCAACGAGCAGATGGCGACCTCGATCCTGGTGATCGAGGACGAGCCGGTCATCGCGCTCGACATCGTCGGGCTGGTGCGCGACATGGGCCATTCCGTCGTCGGGATCGCTTCGAGCCAGACGGAAGCGGTGCGCCTGGCGCAGAAGAGCCAGCCGGGCCTGGTTCTTGCCGACATCGATTTGGGCCCGGGCGGATCGGGCCTTACGGCGGTCAAGGAAATCCTCGATTCAATGAAGGTGCCGGTCATCTTCGTCACCGCTTATCCAGAGCGGCTGCTCACCGGCGAGCGGCCGGAGCCGACCTATCTCGTCACCAAACCGTTCGAGCCGGACACGCTTAAGGTTACAATCTCCCAGGCCCTGTCCTTTTTCGGCCAGCCTCGACAGAGCAGACAGGCGGTCTAGCCTGTCGGCCGCCTGGTCCCGGGGACGCGCGACTCATTGTCTCGCATCCCCGGGGACCGCTGCGGGTGATTAGGGAGACCAACCACTGATGTTCGGTCAGCTTCTGCAGCCACTGCGCCACCGGCTGATCCTGCTATTCGCGATCGTCCTCATTGTTCCGAGCGCCTTCGGCATCGTCGCCGCGATCGATCGCTATCGCGACCAGGTGCGCCAGGCGCACGAATCCACCGTGCGCTTCGCGACCCTCGCCTCGAACTACGAGACCAACCTGCTGTGGCAGTCCAACCGCATCATCCAGAACCTCGCCCACCAGCCGCCGATCGTCGCCTCGGTCGCCGCCAAGCCTTCGCGCGGATCGGAGTGCGCCCAGTTGCTGGAGACGGCGATCCGCCCCTATCCGGCTTACGCGATCGCGGTGCTGCGCAACGTCAAGGGCGAACCGGTGTGCCAATCCGACCCCTCCGTGCAACCGCCCAACGCCGCCGACGTAGATTGGTTCAAGACCGTTGTGGAATCCCGCCGCGAGACGGTCAGCGGTTATCTCTATGCCGCGCGTCTTCAGGAGGGCGTCGTCGTCTATGCGGCGCCGGTGGTGAACGACCGCAATGAGACAATCGGCATCCTGTCACTGGCGATCCGGCTGGAATGGCTGTCCTCGATCGGGCAGGAGCCGGGCCTGCCGCCCGATGCCATGGTCTATCTGCTGGACCGCGCCGGCCACGTCCTGGTCGGGCCCAAGGCGCAGGGCGTGGACACCCAGGCCGGCATGCCGGATCCCGCGACCATCGAGCAGGTCGTCGGCGGCTATGTCCGTGCCTTCGATTCGGTGGGCCAGGACGGCATTCAGCGCAACTACGCCGTCAATGTGATCGGCGACAAGGAGCTGTTCGTCCTCCTGGGGCAGCCGACCGGCAGGCTGATCGAGCCGCTCTACACGACCCTTCTGATCCAGATCGGCGTGCTGGTGTTCGTGTCGGTGGCGGCAATGGCGGCAGCCCTGATCGGCACCCGCGTGCTCGTCACCAAATGGATCCACCGGCTGACCGAAGCCGCCAGCTCGATGAGCGTCGGCGATCTTTCGGTCCGGCGCGAATTCGAAGGCGCGCCCGCCGAGTTCCGCGCTCTCAGCGAGACGTTGCGCGAGATGGCGATCCGGCTGGACGCGCGCGAAGCGGATCTGCGCCAGTCATTGGCGCAGAAGCAGATGATGCTGCGCGAGATTCATCACCGGGTGAAGAACAACCTGCAGACCGTGACCAGCCTGCTCAATCTCTATGCCCGCATCCCGCGCGGCGAAGCGGTGAAGCAGGCGTTCGCCGACGTGCAGATGCGCATCAACGCGCTCGCGCTGGTGCACCGGCATCTCTATGAGAGCCAGGACATGCAGGAGGTCGACCTCCACCCCTTCATGACCAATCTGTGCAGCCTGTTGCAGGACGGGTCCGGCGTGCCGCCGCGGCGGGTGCGCCTCAACGTCGAGATCCCACATGTCAGGGTGACCGGCGACCGCGCCGTGCCGCTGGCGCTGCTGACTACCGAGATCCTCACCAACTCCTTCAAGCACGCTTTTCCCAATCAGCGTTCCGGCACCATCTCGGTGCGGATTTCGCGCGAAGAGGGCGGCATGGCCAAGCTGGTCATCGCCGATGATGGGGTCGGCCACGTGGATCGCAGCGCGGACGGCGATCTGCCCGGCAGCATGGGCCAGACCCTGATCGGAGCATTCACGCGGCAACTCGGCGGCGAGATCACCATGTCCGGGCCGCCCGGCACGGTGAGCACGCTCGTCTTCCGCCTCGAATCCGCGCGGCCTGGCGAGGAGCGCGCGCCATCGAAGGCATCCGATAGCGCACCGCGTGCGCGCGAGCCGGCCTAGCCGCGCTGGAACAAAGCGCCTCAATTCGGGTTTTTCTCGCAATCCGGTGGCGCGTCGGGATGGCGCGGCCCGGTACCCGGCAAAGGGGAACCCCATGCGTTATGCATTGCTCTGGCTGTTGGGCGTGCCAATCCCACTTCTGATCGTGATCTGGCTGCTGTTCCACTGATTCGTCTGGTTCGGTCCTCTCGGGGAGGTCGCCATGCGGTGGGTCATCGTATCTCTGGTCACAACGATCGGTTCCGGCATCCTGGGCTTCGGCGCTTCTTCTCCGGCCGCCGGCAGCATCGGGCAACTCTTGTTCGGCATTTCCTTGATCATGCTGCTGGTGGCGCTCATCGTGTGCGCCATGCAAAAAGGCGGACCGGCACGCATCATCGACTGATGCGATCCGCTTCCGGTCAAATGAAAACGGCCCGCGACGTGCGGGCCGTTTCCGTTACGCGCTCAGTGCAGCCTAGGGCCACAGGTCTTCGTTCCGACGACGGAATTCCTTGATCTGCTTTTCCGCCTCGTCGCGCTGGATGCCATAGCGCTCCTGCACCCGGCCGGCGAGCTGATCCATGTTGCCTTCCACGACGGTAAGGTCGTTGTCGGTCAGCTTGCCCCACTGCTCCTTGACCTTGCCCTTCAACTGCTTCCAGTTGCCTTCCATCTGATCTTTATTCATGGCGGCTCCTCATATGTAGTGAGTGCTTAATCGAGAGGACGGCGTTAGCGTGCCGCCCTCTATGTAAACAGATAAATCTCGAGAACGTTGCGCGCTCGAACTAGCGGCGTGCGTTCCGCAGCAGACGCGCGGTCTGCCAAAACGCAAGTCCGGTTCGCGCCATGCGGAGTACCGGACGTGCGCGCTTGAACAGGCCGCCGGCCAGCAGCAGGCCGACCGGCAACCAATAGCGGCGCAGCAGGCTTACTCCCATCGTCGCAATCCGTGCGATGCGGTCGGTAGCGATCTGCAGTTCTTCGGTCGCGTCCCGCATCGCAAGGCGCTCGAGCTCGGCGCGGGCGATCAGCACCCGCCGGCAGCGCTCCAGATCGGCCGCGCCGGTGGGAAGGCTAGCCACGGCCGGGCCTGCGCTCGAAATCGAAATCCACGTCCTCCGCTTCGAATTCCTCTTCGAGAGCGGCAGAATCCTTCGAGAGCTCGTGAAGCGTGCCCGCGAAGAGATTTGATCCCATTTTCGCTTTCCGCTGCAGCATGACGAGCGTCACGATGGTTGCTGCAATGTAGAACGCAAGCAGGCAGCCGATCGCCAGCAGCCGATTGTCGTCCCAGAACGCCACGACCACCAAGAGCGAGAGCGACAGCAAAGCCATCGACGCGAAAATCAGGGCCAGCGCAGTCAGCACCAGCAACAGCCAGATCCTGCTTTTCTCCTGCATCAGTTCGACGGCGAGCAGGTTGAGCCGGGTCCGCACCATGCTCACCAGAATGGCAAGCATGCGCCGACCCGACCGCACGATGCCGTCAGTCGCCCGCACGGAGTTGCGCTCGCCCACCCGAACGCTCATTTCCGTCCGATCAGGAGGCCGAGCAGTAATCCAACGCCCGCGCCGACGCCGATCGCCGTCCATGGATTCTCGTGCACGTAGTCGTCCGAATCGGAGGCGATCTTGCGCGCCTTGGCGACTGCCGTCTTTTCCACCGCGCCCAGCCGCGCGCGCGCCTTCTTCAGGCTGACCTCGGCCTGGTCCTTCAACTCGGACAGCTTCTCGCCGCCATCCTCGGCCGCCGCGGAGAACACATCTTCCATGGCTTCGACCAGGTTGTGGAACTCGTCCACCAGATCGTCATAGGCCCGTTCGGTATTGCTGACCTTGGCGCGTCTCGACATCGCCGCCTCCTCTTTTCAATATCGCATTCGGAAAAAGCGAACAGGCGGGCTGACAGCCCGCCTGCTCTCCTGCAACCTTTGGCAGGTCGGTTACTTGCTTGAAGTCTCGTAGGCCGGCATTTGTTCCAGCTTTTCCTTGCTCAGGTTAACGATTGCCCTGTCCTTGCCGTCCTGGTTGGCCAGCGTCACGTCCTTCCAGTCGAGAAGGACCGGATGGGTAGCGATGCCGAGGAAGCCGCCGACGTCGACCACGACGCCTTCCACTTTGCCACCCTTATCGAGCACGACCTCGCCGATATCGCCGACCTTCTTTGCCTCGGGGCTCTCCACGTCAAGGCCGATCAGCTTGCTGGCATTCAGCGATCCGTCGGCATTCACGATTGCCGTCGTAGCGGCGCCGGCATCGGCGGTGGTGGCCGGCTGCGTACCATCGGCCGGCGCGCCTTCCGCGACGTAGCGCTCACCCGATTCCGTCAGCACCTGCTTGCGCAACGCTGGATCCTTGTACGAATAACCGGCGTCCGCCTTGGCGCTCTCCTTGGTCAGCGGCGACACGATCTTGCCATTCGCATCGGTCTTGAGGTCGCGCCAGGGAACCGCGACCAGCTTCTCGCTTTCCAGCCATCCGCTGACGTCGAGAACGACGGACGTCACCTTGCCTTTCGGATCGACCATCACGCTGTCGATCTCGCCGACCTTATCGCCGTTGGCGTCGTAGACCTCCTCGCCGATCAATTTGCCGGCATCGACTTCACCACCCATCGTCGTCGTATCGGCGATTTGCGTGCCGCCGGCACGGATGGGATTCAACTCATCGGCGCTCGCCATAAAGGGGCTGACACCCAATAACGCGGCAACCGCGCCGCTCAAGAGCAGTACTCGTTTCATGTTGGTCTCTCCTCAAAGAACACAGAATTCGCGTCTATCAACAAATCAGTGACCTTTCGGTTGCAACTCGCCTCCGGAACCTCACAAGTCAGCGGGTGTTGATCCATAAGTGTGCACGACTCCTAGCAAGACGAATGGAGCTGATCATGGACCAGCAAACGTTCGACACGGTGATCGTCGACGTCTCCAAGCACTTTGCGACACCGGAGGCGCTGCTCGCGGAAGAAGATCTATCGCGTGACCAGAAGCTCGCGCTGCTACGCCAGTGGGAATACGACTTGCACCTGCTGCAAGTGGCGACCGAGGAGAACATGACCGGCGATGCGCCCCCGGGCGCCAACGCGGAAACGATTCGCCAGGTTCATGCCGCGGCCGAGAAGCTTGGCGCGGAACTCGATCCCGAAGGCAGCGGTGCGGCGAAGACCGGCGCCGTGATCAAGGAAGAGAACTAGCGCAGGATGCGCCGATCGGCTGATCCGGATTCGGCCGTCCCGGTTGAGGCTGGCCGGGGCCGGGGACCGGCGGTGGAATGGGATCGCCCGGCAAATCCGCAGGCGGATCGCCTGGCGGCGGCGGTGCCGGCGGTATCGGGGTTGGTGGATTAGCCGCGATCCAGCTTAGCATTTGACATGCTCCGCTCTGGCCATCGTGCGCGGTGTTTGCCGCAGCCGTGGCCAGCGATCTTCCGGGCCGTGCCAGCGCTGCTCGCAGGCTTGTTCGAGGGCCAGCGAGGATGTGCGTTCTTTTGCAGGGCGATTCTCGAACAGGCCCCAATCCTTCGAATCACGCGCACTTGCCATCTTCGCCCTCTGCATTGGTTTTCATCTTTAGAGAACAGCCGCGCCATCGGGACGTTGCTGCGGGCGCGGATTCCGGAGGGAACCACGCATCCCGCGGTGACATTGATTCCGGCAGGCATGCGCAGGGAGCCCCAGGGTTGCCCATGAACTTCTTCGATCGAGCAGCACATTACATCGCTCGGCTGATGGGCCACCCGGCAGCCTTTGTCCTCGCTTGCCTTGCCATTGTCATATGGGGCGCGCTCGGGCCGATCGCCGGCTATTCGGACACGTGGCAGCTCATCATCAATACCTCGACCACCATCGTCACCTTCCTGATGGTGTTCCTGATTCAGAACACGCAGAACCGCGACAGCCACGCTCTCCATCTCAAGATCGACGAATTGCTCCGCGCCCTCGACGCCGCCGACACGCGCCTGGTGGATCTGGAGGAGCGCAGCGAACAGGAGTTGGAACGTCTCCAAGAGCATTACAAACGGCTGGCCGGCGAGCCCGCTTCGCACGCGGGAACCGGCGCTCAGGCGAAATGAGCGCCGGCGGCGGGACCGACGTCGCGGCCTCGGAACCAATCTTTGCGTCGGGGCGTTAAAGGACCACAACCTAGGAGGTATGAGCTATGCTCGGGACAGTATTGCTGATTCTTCTGATTCTACTTCTGATCGGCGCGGTGCCCGCTTGGCCCTATAGCCGGTCCTGGGGCTATGCGCCGAGCGGCCTGTTGACCGTTCTGGTGATCGTGGCCGTCGTTGCTTTGCTGACCGGCCACCTCTAGCAGCGGCTACTACTATCCCCGCGTCCCCGTTCGCTTTGGCGCGTCGTTCTGGGAGCGACCGCCGGGCGAACGGGACTTCACCTCTCCCGTCGATTTCGGCGCTACCTCCCCGATCTCCAGGTTATCGATCTCTATGAGCTGTTTCAGGTGCTCGCGCGCGCGGCACAGACGTGACCGCACGGTGCCGACGGGGACGTCCAACTGTCGTGCGACCTCGTTGTAGTCCATCTGCTCCACGCAGATGAACCAGATGATCTGCCGATGTTGCCAGCTCAGCGCCTCGAAGGCGCGCTGTACGTCGCGCATCTGGTGGCGAGCTTCCTGCCCGCCTTCGATCGGCGTCGCACGCTCGATCACGCCGTCTTGCGTCAGCAGCGGCCGGCGCTTCTTGGTTTCGTTGACGAAGATGTTATGCAGGATCGTCATCAGCCACGAGCGGATGTTGGTCCCCGGCTGGAACTTGTCGATATTGTCGATCGCACGCACCAGGCACTCCTGCACCAGATCGTCCGCTCGTTCGGGGTCTCTGGCGAGAAACATCGCATAGCGTCGCAGCCGCGGGATCTCCAGCTCGATAAGTTGGCTGAGCTCCTCATTCAGCATCCCGACCATACTCCCATGGCTGCGCTTGGTGGTGAGGCGACGGCGCTGCCGTCGCAGGCTTGAAAAACCAAGTCCTGCAAATCGATATGGTTCCGGCCGATCGTCAGCTTTTCGGCAGGAACAAAAGCCACGGCCGTGTGTTTGCGAGACAGGGTCGTATGCGGCCGGCCTTTGCGCGCATTGCGCCTCCGATTTCAGCCCTCGACCTAGCCAGAAACCGATACGCCAGCAGGGAGATTCTCCATGCCGACACGCATTCGCACCGCGGTGATTCCGGCGGGTGGACTTGGAACGCGTCTGCTGCCGCTGACGCGCGCGGTGCCGAAGGAGCTGCTGCCGGTATGGAAGCGGCCGGTCCTCGATTACGCGATCGAGGAGGCCGCATCCGCCGGGATCGAGCGTGTCGTCATCATCACCGCGCCTGGCAAGGAGGCGCTGCGGACTCATTTCGCGGACCAGCGCGCACTCCTTGGCTATTCGCGCGCTGACCGATGCATTCTCGATTGATTTCGTCGAGCAGGATGATCCGCTCGGCCTGGGCGATGCGGTGCGCCGCGGCGCGCCCGCCGGAGAGCCGATCGCGGTCCTGCTGCCGGACGAGCTGCTGATCGGGCCAAACTGCCTGGCTGAACTCCTCCAGTGCCGCGACCGGAATGGCGGGTCGGCCATTGCCGTCAAGCGCGTACCGCGGTCGGACGTAAGCCGCTATGGCATCGTCGATGTCGATGGCGGCCCTGGCCGGAACTGGCAGGTGCGCAGCGTGATCGAAAAGCCACGTCCGGACATCGCCCCATCCGATCTGGCAGTTATCGGCCGCTATGTGCTCGATGAAGAAGTGCTGGAACGGCTGCAGGACGCGCGCCCCACCCTCAACGGCGAGGTGCAACTGACCGATTCCATCGCCGCCACCTGCCGGACCAGCGGCGTCAGCGCCGTCAAATATGAGGGCCGCCGCTTCGATTGCGGCAATTTCGCCGGCCTGCTGGAGGCAAATATCGCCGTGTCGCAGTTGGAGGAGACGGCGCCAGCCGCCGTACGTCCGGACCTGCAGCCGGCGGCTGCCCCTGTCACCACCCCTGCCAAAGAGGCCTCCGCCGCATGAGGAAGGAAGACGGCCACGTCACCGTGACAACCCGGGAAGCCCGATCGGGTGAAACCAGCGGCCATGTGCGCACCATCTTGATCGCGGGGACGTTGCTCGCCATCATCGGGCTGATCGTTATCCTCATCATCTGGAGCCAGGGCTAGCTCTACCCAACTGGCTCGCCCAAAGGGGGAGCCTATGCGTGCACTGCGCGCCACCGAGATCGGGATTCCACGTCATCACTGGGAGGCGGGCAGCGAGGATACCTTCGCGCTGAGCAGCCACGCCCGCGCGCGCGAGGCCATGGATCTCGCCCTTTCCATCGGCGCGCCCGGCTTTAACGTCTATGTCCTGGGCGAGGACCGCACCGGCCGGATGTCGGCGACGGTCGCCTATCTTAGCGCCATCTGCACCGCGGCCCGCTCCGGCCGCAAGGATTGGATCTATCTGCAGAACTTCCGCGATCCGCGCCAGCCGCTGGCGTTCGGGCTCGCGGTCGGCGACGGCGGGCGTTTTTCGGAGACGCTGCGGCGCTATGTCAGCCGGCTGCGGTCCATGCTGATCGCCGCCCTGGAAAGTGATGCGCATCGCGAACGCGTCAAGCGCATCCATCGCGCGGCCGATGAGCAGATCAACGAGAAGCAGGCCGCCCTGGCGCGGGCCGCGGAAGAAGTCGGGTTCACGCTGGAGGAGAGCTCGGAAGGCGTGCGCCTGCGCGCGACGATCGCCGACACGCCCGACCGCGAGCGCAACCGCGACCGGCTGTCGAGCGAGCTCGACCAGCTCGAGCGCGAAGCAGGCCAGCTTCGCGCCACCGCCGAAGCGCAGGCCCTGGCGCTCGACCGTCAGACCCTGGCTGGCCTGATCGAGGGCGAGGTCGCGGATTTCGCCGCGACTTTCGCGGATTATCCGGCGCTGTCCGAGTGGATCGATGACCTGACGGAAGAGATGATCCGCGACGTGCGCAACCTCGGCCGGTCGGTGCCCGATGGCGAGCGCCTGCCCGCCAAATACAGCACCAACCTGCTGGTCGACCATTCGCGCGCCGACGAGTGCGTGGTGCTGGAGCCCAACCCGACCTACGAGAACCTGTTCGGCTATATCGAGTATCGGCGGGCCGAGGGCATGTCGGAGACCGACCTGCTGCTGATCCGCCCCGGCGCGCTGCACCGGGCCAATGGCGGCGTGCTGGTGCTGCGCGCCGAGCCGCTCGCCAAGGACGAGACAGTGTGGACGTACCTAAAGGCTGCGTTGCGCGACGGCGCCATCCGGATCGAGGAGCCGCATCGCAGCGGCGGCATGCCGCTGATCGGGACGCCGCGCCCGGCGGCCATACCGCTCGATGCCAAGATCGTCATCGTCGGCACCCCGGACAGCTACTACAACTTTTTCAGCAACGATCCCGACTTCAAGACCTATTTCAAGATCAAGGCCGACATCGACCCGGACATGCCGGCGACGCCGGACAACCTCAACATCCTGGGCAGCCTGATCGACCGCATGGCGGCGCGGCAAGGCGTTCTCTGCACGCCGGAAGCGATCGGCCTGCTGCTCGGCCTGTCGTCGCGCTTCGCGATGCGGCGCGATTCGCTGTCGTCCCGCTTCGAGCTGATCGAGGATCTGCTGCACGAGGCAGGCCGGCACGTCACCCCCGGCGAGCGGCTCAAGCCCGAGGCGGTCCTCACCGCCTGGCGCGCGCGCTATCGGCGTGAAGCCCGGGCGGAAGAGCGCTTTCATCTCAGCGTGCGGCGGCGTCACGTCGCCATCGCGACCAGCGGGGCGGTCGTCGGGCAGGTGAACGCCCTCACCATCCGCGAACTGGGCGACAGCCATTTCGGGCGGCCGAGCCGCCTGACCGCGCGCGCCTCGGTCGGCCATCGCGGCCTCATCAACATCGAGCGCATCACGGAGCTGGGCGGGCGCACGCAGCAGAAAGGCGTGCTGGTGGTCGAAGGCTATCTGCGCGGCACCTTCGCGCGCCGGCACCCGATTTCGTTCGATTGCTCCATCACCTTCGAACAGAGCTATGGCAACATTGATGGCGACAGCGCATCGGTCGGCGAACTGGTCGCCATCATCTCGGCGCTGTCGGGCCTGCCGGTGCGCCAGGAGCTGGCGGTGACCGGCTCCTTCAATCAGTTGGGCGAAGTGCAGGCGGTCGGCGACGTGATCGAGAAGATCGAAGGCTATTTCCGCGTGACCGCGAAGGAGCGCGCCGACGGCGTGCGTCACGGCGTCGTGATCCCGCTCGCCAATGCCGGCGACTTGGTGGTGGAGGACGAGGTGGCGGCAGCGGTTGCCGATGGCACCTTCTCGATCTGGGCGGTCGAGCGGGTCGAGGAGGCGGTGGAGCTGTTCCTGGGCAGCCCGGCGGTGGAGGCCTATGACCGGGCAGCCAGCACGCTCAAGACCTTCGACGATCTTATCCGCGACCGATTGACGCCCGATCCGTGGCGCGGCCGCGCCAATCCCGCTGGCGTGGGGCCGGACGACCCCGACTGAGCCCGCCGGGGGGTGCGACATCGTACAATTGTCAAATTACAGGCTTGGCTTGCAACCGACGGTTCGGCCGAGTGTTTTCTACTCCGGAAACGCACGGTAGCCGGGAACCGCTGGCGAAGACGGAGGTGTGCGATGGGGTCGATCGATGTCGAGTGCGGGCCGGCTGCAGGGCCGCCCCCCCAGAGTGGGCGTACGCAGCGTCCCCGGTTCCTCTCGGAGTTCGAAGCAGACTTGACGCAGCTCTATGCGCGGATGATGGACGAACCGGTGCCGGCGCGCCTGATCGGCATCCTGCGGGCCGGCTGGGTCAGTTCAAAGCCCTAGGTCCCTTCGCTCTTCGGATTCAGAGGGAACAAGGGTCTGCGGAAACCTGTTTACCTTCCACTTTACCAATGAGCAGGAGATCATTATGGGCGAGCAGAAGATGCCGAACCCCAATCAGAACCAGACTGGCCAGAACCAGCCCGGGAAGCAGAACCCGCAGCAGGATCGCGAATCCGCGTCCCGTCAGCCGGGCAAGCAGGCCCCGGACGAGAAGCAGCAGCCGAACGAGCGGGCCTCCAATCCGAACCGCGATCACGACGACGATGCGGCCCGCCGCCAGTCGAAACAGGACCCGCTGCAGAATCGCGACCGTTAAGCCGTGAGCGAGCGGAATCACAGGCCCGGAGGCAGCTCCGGGCCTGCATATATGCATGGTTAGGGGATTTCCGTTGAGACGACTTGCCATCCTCACGCGACGTGCGTTGCGAATGCTGACGATGCGCCGGCGCCCGCCGCCGGGCCGGTATCCGCGCATTCCGAACAGCTTTTGCTGAGACGCTGAAATTAGAATCCGACTGTCATATTGAGTCCCCAGATCGCGGTCGGATCGTCCTGATCCTCGAATTCCTTCGTGCGATAGGTGACGACTGCGTCGAGCTTCACGGCATCGCCCCAGAACATCGTGAGACCGCCGGAGAGATCGCCGACCAGCGCGTTGCTGTCGACGCTGCGGCTGTCGCGGAACGTATTGCCGTCGAGGAAGATGTTGCGCGCGACGGCGCGGCCCTGGGCGCCGACGAAGAAATAGAATCCGAACGGCCCATCCAGATAGTCGCTGTTGAAATATGACGTACCAGAGAGCGCGGGACGAATGCGCAAGGGGCCGTAATCCGCCTCGAGATTCTTGCCGAAGCGGACCATGCCGCCGGCCTGCACGTAGTCCATCACGTTGCCGACGGTGATGCCAAGCTCCGGGATCGCATCGACCGCGAAGCCGCCGCCGATCGCCTGCAGGAAGCGCCACTTGCGCTCGTAGGACAGCATCACGCCAGGCTCGTCGTGCAACTGCTCGTCCCAGCCACGCGACTTGTCGATGCCGATAAACTGATGCCAGTCGTTCTGCACCGTCTTGCCGAACGCATTCGGGCCAACGATTCCGGCCAGCAGCTCGAAATGATCGAGCCGGCGCCGGTCGGTATCCTGGATCAGTCCGACGCCGCCGAAGAGCCATCCGGCGTATGGGCGATCGTCCGGGTCGGGATCCTCGCGGGCCGTGTCCTTCGGCGTGAAAACGCTCTGCCCCAAGATCACTTCGTAGCGCCGCGAGACTTCGCCGGCATCCGTGGTGTCGAACAGACCGAGCGAGTCGAGTGCGTCGAATGGCCCGATCCAAGCGCTGTCGGCCGCGACATCGGGGCCGAGATAGATGAACTCCAATCCCTGCGTATAATATTTATCGCTGTCGAAGAGGACCGAATCGTTTTCTTCAATCGCGGTGAGGCGGCCGTTGTCGTCGGCCTGTGCGGCGGGTGCGGCGAGCGCCGCGGCAAGGGCGACGATCGCCAGGCAAGGCACCGGCGATCGCCGCGAAAATGCTGCTGTCATGAATATTCCAGTCTGCCGGTGGCTGGGTCGTTTCTTTCAGGGCTGGCTCAGCCCGATTTTGCCTCGTAGCGGAAGCCGAGCTTCAGCGAAACCTGGTAGTGCGCGACGCGGCCATCCTTGATGTGGCCGCGCAGTTCGGACACCTGGAACCAGTCGAGGTTGCGGATCGATTGGCCGGCGACGCCGACGGCCTGGTCGATGGCATCCTCGATGCTTTTGTCCGACGTACCGACGATTTCGCTGATCGCATAGACGTTGTTCATGGCGATTCTCCCGGCCCTGCTCTCTGGAACTTCCCCAAGGCCCTTAACCCGCGCCCCGCGCGCAGGGTTCCTGTGTCGCCGCCGAACTTGTCGGCAATGGGGCGATGCGTGCCACATTCCGGCCATGTTATCGTCCTGGGATCTGATACCCGGAGCAAAGATGCGGATACTGAAAGTTCTTGGCGTCGCGCTGCCATTGGCCTGCGCGATCCCGCTGGAGGCGGCAGGCGATCCTGTCGTCGATGCCTTCTACGCGCGCTGTGTCACGGAGAACTCCTATCAGATGCAGCCGGCCGAACTCGAGGATGCTTGCTCGTGCATGGCGCCGGTCATGGTCTCCTTCCTCACCGTCGGGGCGCGCCAGCAGATCGAGGCTGCGATCAAGGCCGACAAGCCAATCGGCTTCAGCGGCAGCCCGTTCAAGGGCAATCCCGCCGACCTCGCGCGCAGCGCGATCAAGCAGTGCCCCGCCGTCGGCACCGCGATGTATCAGCAGAAATGCGTCGGTGGGAACGAGACGACGCCGCAATGCCAGGAAATGAAAGACATGATCGACCAATCCCAATAAGCCCCGTTGAATGGCCGCCGGAAATAACGTAAAGTGCGTTACGGTCTTTGCGGTTTGCGTTGGGACGGGGTGGCATGTCGGAAATCTCGGAAGTCGCGCGCCGGCTGAAGGAGCTGAGAGAGCAGGCCGGCCTGACCATGCGCGCGGTGTCCGATGCCCTGGGCTGGAGCCTGACGCGCTATCAGCATTACGAAGATCGCTACAAGCGCAAATATCTGCCGTTCGAGCTGGCCCGGGCGCTGGAAGACATGTTCGCACGCCAGGGCGTGGCGAGCGGCGCGGTCCTGCAACTCGCGGGACTCGAGGGCAGCCAGAACCTGCCGGCCAAGCCGGGCGCCGCCGCGATGCGGCCGGTCTCGCTCAACGCCTCCGCCGGGCAGCGCGACCTGCCGGTCCACAGCGCCTTTCGCGAAGGAGCGGACGGCTTCTGGTTCGTCGAGGGCGATGCCAAGGAATTCGTCGAGCGCCCCGCCAATTTGCGCGGCGTCGCCAATGCCTTCGCGCTCTATGCCGACGGCGAGAGCATGCAGCCACGCTATTTCGCGGGCGAGCTGTTGTTCGTCAATCCCAACCGCCCGATCACGCCCAATTGCTTCGTCGCGATCGAGATGACGGACGGGCGCGGCCAAGTGCGCCAGTTCCTGCGCCGCACCCATGACGGCATCTTCGTGCGCCGCTTCACGCCCGATCAGGAGCAAAGATTGGCGGCGCCGCAGGTGAAGCGGATGTATCGCATCACTGGATCCGCTGAACTCGGCTAGCGCGATCACAACCGCCAACAGAATTTCCAACATCCCTTCGAACTGCTGTGATCTTCGCCACAGGTCGATGGCCTGCAATGTGGTAAGGTCCACAACGTTCAAGCAAATCACCCAATCGTAATTCGAAGCGACCATTGACGATTCAGGCGCGAGTCCGGCGAGCAAGAGCTCCCCCAACCCTCGCGAGCGGCGAAATGCATCCCTTTGATAGGAGTATAATCTCATGACTATCACCTCATCATTCAATCCTAACGCTGGTCTGCTGAATACGATCGGCGACGCCCTCAACAACACGATCACCTTCAGCCCCAATGCAGCCGGAAACATCCTGATCAATGGTGGCGCGGTCCCGGTCCTGGGCGGCCAGCCGACCGTCGCCAATACCAGTCTGATGCAGGGTTTCGGCCTGGGCGGCAACGACACGCTCGCGCTCGACGAGGCGAACGGCGTGCTGCCCGCCGCGCAGCTGTTCGGTGGCGCCGGCAACGACACGATCACCGGCGGTTCCGGCGCGGACCTTCTGTTCGGCCAGAGCGGCAACGACGTGCTCATCGGCCGCGGCGGCACCGATCTTTTGTTCGGTGGCTCCGGCAACGACACGCTGACCGGCGGCGACGGTGACGACCAGGTTTTCGGTGAAGCCGGCAATGACCGCATGATCTGGAATCCAGGCGACGACAGCGACCTGTTCGAGGGCGGCTCCGGCATCGACACCGCGGAGGTCAACGGCGGCAATGGCGCGGAAATCTTCGCCATCACCGCCAATGGCACGCGCGTGCGCGCCGATCGTGTTGACCCGGCGCCCTTCAGCCTCGATATCGGCACCACCGAGGAACTCGTGATCAACGCGAGCGGCGGGGACGACGTGATTTCCGCCAGCGGCAATCTGGCCGCGTTCATCCACCTCACGCTCGACGGCGGCGCCGGCAACGACCGGATCCTCGGCGGCAACGGCAACGATCTGCTGATCGGCGGCGCCGGCGATGACTTCATCGACGGCAACCAAGGCAACGATGTCGCCCGGCTCGGGGCCGGCAACGACGTGTTCCAATGGGATCCAGGCGACGGCAGCGACGTGGTCGCGGGCCAGGCGGGGACCGACACCCTCATCTTCAACGGCAGCGATGCCGATGAGATCATCGACATCTCCGCCAACGGCGAACGGGCGCGCCTGTTTCGCAACGTCGGCAACATCACCATGGACCTCAACGACGTCGAGCAGGTCGACGTCCGGGCCCTCGGCGGCAGCGACAATATCATCGTCAACGATCTCACAGGCACTGATATTGCCAACGTCGCCATCGACCTGGCCGCGGCGATCAACGGCAAGGACAGCGACGGCAAGCTTGACAGCGTGACCGCCAACGGCACCGGCGGTGGCGATGCCATCACTGTCGCCTCACACGGCAACCAGATTGTGCTCGAGGGCCTTCCGGCGCAGGTGACCATCGATCATGCAGACCAGACGGATATCCTGGTCGTGAACGGCCTCGGTGGTGACGACACCATCGATGCCAGCGGCCTTCGCGCCGGTAAGATCAGCCTGCAGATCTTCGCCGGCCTGGGTGTGGATACTATCATCGGCAGCGCCGGCGACGACATCGTCAACGGCGGCGACGGCAACGACGTGGCCCTGCTCGGCGCCGGCAATGACGTGTTCATCTGGAACCCCGGCGATGACAATGACGTAGTCGAAGGCCAGCGCGGCACGGACACCCTGCTGTTCAACGGCAATGACGCGAATGAGACCGTCGACATCTCCGCCAACGGCGATCGGGTCGCTTTCAACCGTGACGTCGCCAACGTCACCATGGATCTCAATGATGTCGAGACGATCGAGTTCAATGCGCTGGGCGGCACCGACACCGTCACTGTCGGCAATCTCAAGGGCACCGACGCCAAGCTGGTCGCGATCGATCTTGCGGGCGTGCCGGGTTCGGCCATCGGTGACAACCAAGTGGATTCCGTGACTGTCCACGGCACGAACGGCGATGACGCGATCTCCGTCTCATCGCTGGGCGGTAAGATCGCGGTGGACGGGCTCTCCGCGCAGGTGACCGTCGATCACGCCGAAGCAGGTGATAAACTCGTCATCAACGGCCTCGCCGGCGATGATGTCATCGACGCCAGCACTCTCGCCGCCGGCAAGGCAAGCCTGCAACTCCTCGGTGGCGACGGAGACGACGTTGTCCTCGGCAGTGTTGGCGATGACCAGATCAGCGGCGGCAGTGGCGACGACGTGCTGTTCGGCAACGCCGGCCGCGATACATTCCTATATTCCAGTCCGCTGGACGGCCACGACGTCATCGGCGATTTCGACGGCGACGCGGCCGGCGGACAGGATACGCTGAACCTCGACGCCCTGTTCGACAGCCTCGGCGTCGCCGACACGGACCGGGCGGGCCGCGTCTCCGTCGCCGATACCGGCGCTGTGGTCGACGTTTCCATCGATGCGGATGGCAACGCCGCCAACGGATTCGAGCTGACGGTCACCTTGAATACCGCCGATGCGGTGACGCTTGGTCAGGACGTGATCCTGAGTAACTGATAGCCGGACGATCGGCGGCGACGCGGGGAACTAGCCGCCGATCTCCACCAGCCGGCCGCGCACCTTGCCGGCGCGGTCCTGCAGCTGGCGGGACTCGAGGGCAGCCAGAACCCGCCGACCCGGCCGGGCGCCGCCGCTGTGCGACCGATCTCGCTCAATGCCGCGGCGGGCTTCGTCGCGATCGAGATGACGGACGGGCGCGGCCAGGTGCGCCAGTTCCTGCGCCGCACCCATGACGGCATCTTCGTGCGCCGCTTCCACCCCGAGCAGGAATTGCGATTGCCGGCGCCGGAGGTGAAGCGGATGTATCGCATCACCGGCTCGGCGGAGCTGGGTCAGGCGCGTGTCCCGCTTCGACGGTACCGCTCAAGAGTTAGGCCGCTCAGGTCGATCTCTGCGCGGAGTCCAGAAATAACGTCCGCCATCACGCGGCCGGAACCCGCGGCCATTGTCCAGCCCAGCGTGCCGTGACCGGTACTGAGATAGAGGTTGCGGTAGGGCGTCGGGCCGATGATGGGCGTGCCGTCCGGCGTCATCGGCCGCAGGCCCGTCCAGAATTCAGCCCTTGCGACGTCGCCGCCACGTGGGAATAGGTCGGTCACGACATGATCCAAGGTATCGCGGCGCCCCTGGCGCAGTTTCGTGTTGTAGCCCGCGATCTCGGCCGTGCCGCCGACGCGGATGCGGTCACCGAGCCGGGTCACCGCTACCTTGAAGGTTTCGTCCATCACCGTGGATTCAGGCGCGCCGGCCGGGTCGGTGATGGGAACAGTGATCGAATAGCCCTTGATCGGATAGATGCCGAGGCGGATGCCAAGCGGTGCGACCAGCTTCGGAGAGTAGCTGCCAAGGGCGACGACATAAGCATCCGCCTGCAGGTTCCCGGCATCGGTCGCAGCGCCAGTCACGCGATCGCCTTCGCGAAGCAGGTGCCTGATGGCGACGCCGAACCGGAACTCGACGCCCAGCCTTTCGGCGAGCTGTGCGAGCGACTGGGTGAACTTGAAGCAGTCGCCGGTTTCATCACCTGGCAGGCGCAGCCCGCCTGAGATCTTCTCTTTCACCAGCGCGAGCGCCGGTTCGGCGCGGACGCAGCCCTCGCGATCCAGGAGCTCATAAGGCACGCCGGTGCGTTCCAGGACCGCAATATCCTTCGCCGTGCCATCCAATTGGTTCTGGGTGCGGAAGAGCTGGAGCGTGCCGAGGCTCCGTTCATCGTATTTGATGCCGGTGTCGGCGCGGAGTGCCCGCAAGCAATCGCGGCTGTATTCAGCGAGCCGAACCATGCGATTCTTGTTGATCTCGTAGCGCGCCGCCGTGCAGTTGCGCAGCATGGCCAAGCCCCACCGCCACATCGCCGGATCGATCTTGGGCCAGATGACGAGGGGGCGATGACGCATGAACGCCCATTTCAGCGCTTTGAGCGGGATGCCCGGTGCCGCCCACGGTGCCGAATAACCGGGCGAGACCTCGCCGGCGTTGGCGTAGCTCGTCTCCAAGCCCGGACCTTGCTGCCGGTCAACAACGGTCACCGCATGGCCGGATTTGGCCAAGTAGTAGGCGAGCGTGACGCCGATGACGCCGCTTCCGAGAACGAGCACCTTCACGACCGGTCTCCCCTCAACAGGGCGGCACTGAAATCCGCCCGCCCCCAACGCTCTGATCGCACCCCATGCCGGGTGCCTTTACGCGCCGATCTCCACGACGACGCGGCCGCGCACCTTGCCTTCGAGAATCTGCTTCGAGAGCGCGGGCAGATCTTCGAGCTTCGCCGGCACGATCATCGCTTCCAGCTTGTCGGGCGGCAGATCGCGCGCGAGGCGGCTCCAGGCTTCCCAGCGCTCATCCGGCGGGCTCGCGACGGAATCGATGCCGAGCAGCTTCACGCCGCGGATGATGAAGGGGATGACGGTCGTCTCCAGCTTGTTGCCGCCGGCAAGGCCGCAGGCCGCCACGCTGGCGCGATATTTCATCTGCGGCAGCACGGCCGCCAGGGTCGCGCCGCCGACGGAATCGATGCAGCCCGCCCAGCGCTCGCTCTCCAGCGGCTTGCCCGAGGGCTGCGCGATGGTGGTGCGGTCAATGATCTCCGCCGCGCCGAGGTCCCTTAGATACTCGTGCGTGTCGGCTCGGCCGGTCGAAGCGACGACGCGATAGCCGAGCTTCGCCAGGATCGCCACCGCGACACTGCCGACGCCGCCGGCCGCCCCGGTCACCAGCACATCGCCCGACTTCGGCGTAAGGGCGTGCGTCTCCAGCGCCATGACGGACAGCATGGATGTGAATCCCGCCGTCCCGATCGCCATCGCGTTGCGCGCGGTGAGGTCGGCCGGCAGCTTCACCAGCCAGTCGCCCCTGACCCGCGCCCGCTCGGCATAGCCACCCCATTGCGCCTCGCCAACCCGCCAGCCAGTGAGGATGACATTGTCGTTCGGCTTGAACCTGGGATGTTGCGACGCCTCGACCACGCCCGCGAAATCGACGCCCGGCACATGCGGATAATTGCGCACCAGCCGCCCGAGCCCGTTGAGGATGAGGCCGTCCTTGTAGTTCAGCGTCGAATATTGCACGCGGACCGTGACATCCCCGTCCGGCAGCCGCTCTTCATCGAGCTGCGTGATCTGCGGCGTGACCTTGCCGTCTTTCTCGGTCAGCAGAAGGGCTTTGAACATCGCGAAACGAACTCCTGTTCCGAACTTGCCTGGTCGTCTAACTCACGCCACCGACCGCAAAGACATCCGATCTATCATCATCTCCCACCGTCACCCCGGACTTGTTCCGGGGTCCATCCATCCGCCCGCGACTGGCCCATCCATGGACCCCGGCTCAAGGCCGGGGTGACGAAGGAGTATGCAGTGCCCGTGCAGCGACAGTGTCAGAGAAGCAATCGCATTGTCATTAGAGCGCTACCGCAAAAGAGCGCTACCGCAAAGGCTCCAGAATGCTGACGTAGTTTGCCACCGCCGCACCGCCCATGTTGAAGATGCCGCCGAGCTTGGGGTTCTTCAGCTGCATGGCGCCGGCTTCGCCTTTGAGCTGCATGGCGGTCAGCACGTGCATGGAAACGCCGGTGGCGCCGATCGGGTGGCCCTTGGCTTTCAATCCGCCGGAGCGGTTGACGGGGAGCTTGCCGTCTTTCTCGGTCCAGCCTTCGGCGATTGCCTTGGCGCCCTCGCCGGGCTTGGTGAGGCCCATCGCTTCGTACTCGATCAGCTCGGCGATGGTGAAGCAATCGTGGGTCTCGACGAAACTCAAATCATCGAGCGTCAGCTTGGCGTGTGACAGCGCCTTGCCCCAAGCCTGCGTACAGCCTTCGAACTGCACGATGTCGCGGGCGCGCATGGGCAGGAAGTCGTTGACCTGCGCGACACTGCGGATCAGCACGGCGCGATCGGCGGCGAGCGCGGTGTCGAGGTCGGCGAGCACCAGTGCCGCGGCGCCGTCGGAGACCAGCGAGCAATCGGTGCGTTTCAGTGGCCCTGCCACCAACGGATTCTTGTCCGACACGTTGCGGCAGAAATCGTAGCCGAGATCCTTGCGCATCTGGGCGTAGGGATTGTCGACGCCGTTGCGATGGTTCTTGGCCGCGATGCGCGCCAGCGCGTCTGACTGGTCGCCATAACGCTGGAAATAGAGCTCCGCGATGCGGCCGAACACGCCGGCGAAGCCGCCGGGCGTATCCGCCTCCTCCTTCACATAGCTCGCCTTCAAGAGATTGCGGCCGATGGCGGCGCCGTCATTGGCGGTCATGTGCTCGACACCGATAACGAGGACGATGCGCGCCTGTTTGGCGGCGATCTCCTTGATGCCCTGGTGCACGGCGGCCGAGCCGGTGGCGCAGGCATTCTCCACCCGCGTCGCCGGCTTGAAGCGCAAGGCGGGATCGATCCCGAAGCTGAGCGAGGCCGGAAAATCCTGGGCTGAGAATCCGGCATTGAAATGGCCGACGAAGATCGCATCGACGTCGGCCGGCGCAATTCCCGCATGCTTCAGCGCGCCCGCGCCCGCCTCCACCATCATGCTTTCGATGTCCTTGTCGGCATGCTTGCCGAACGGCAAGTGCGACCATCCGATAATCGAGGTGCCGGTCATACCGATTCCTCCCGTGGCAAAGTATCCTGGAAGCGTACCGGCTCGCCGATGGGTGTACCGATCAGCTCATCCTCACGCATCACGATTCGTCCGCGCACGATCGTGGCCTTGGGCCAGCCCGTCACTTCCATGCCGTCGAACGGCGTCCAGCCGCACTTGGTCTTCATCCAACCGTTGGTGATGGTGCGCTTGGCCTTCAGATCCACCACCGAGAAGTCCGCGTCGTAGCCGAGGGCAATGCGCCCCTTGCCAGCTATGTCGTAGATGCGCGCTGGTCCAGCGCTGGTCAAGTCGATCAGGCGCGGCAAGGTGAGGCGGCCCGCATTCATGTGATCCAGCATGATCGGCAGCAGGGTCTGCACGCCGGGCATGCCGGACGGGCTCTGCGGATAGGGCCGCGCCTTTTCCTCGCGGGTGTGCGGGGCATGGTCGGAGCCGATGCAATCGACCACCCCGGCGCGCAATGCTTTCCATATGCCGTCGCGGTGGCGTTCGCCGCGGATCGGCGGGTTCATCTGCGCGAAGGCACCGAGGCGCTGATAGCAGTCCGGGGCGGTCAGGGTCAGGTGATTGACCAGGACCTCGACGCTCGCCAGATCCTTGTTCCGCGCCAGCAGCTCCATCTCGTCAGCCGTGCTGACATGCAGCACATGTACGCGCCGCCCTGCCCGCCGCGCCAAGCGCAGCAGGCGCGTGGTGGCGCGGATCGCCACTTCTTCATCGCGCCAGACCGGATGCATCGAGGGGTCGGCGCCGTCGCGCACCAGCGCCAGACGCTCGCGCAGCCGCGGCTCATCCTCGGCATGGATGGCAACGCGGCGGCGGCCGTGGCGCAGCACTGCCTCCAGGCTGTCATCGTCCGCCACCAGCAGCGAGCCGGTGGAAGAGCCCATGAAAACCTTGACCCCCGCGCAGCCGGGCAGCAGCTCCAGCTTGCCCAGCTCGGCCGCATTCTCGTCCGAGGCGCCGATGAAAAAGGCGTGGTCGACCCAGGCGCGGCCGGCGGCGCGGCGCAGCTTGTCCTTCAGCGCCGCCTCATCGACCGTGTTGGGGGTGGTGTTGGGCATCTCGAAAAAGGCCGTGACCCCGCCCATGGCGGCGCCGGCCGAGCCCGTCGCCAGATCTTCCTTGTGGTCGAGGCCCGGCTCGCGGAAATGGACCTGGCTGTCGATCACACCGGGGAGGATGGTGAGGCCGGTGGCGTCGAACCGCTCGGCGCTGGCCGAGCCAAGGGCGCCCAGGGCGACGATTCGCCCGCCGATGACGCCGATATCGCAGGATTCCATGCCGCCCGGCGTCGCCACCTGGCCGCCCGCGAGAATAAGGTCGAAATTGTCTGGCATTCTGGCCCGCCGTTGATCCTGTCCGGCCTTCTGGAAACCGCCGGAAAATGAAGGCTCTATCTCTGTTTAGAGGCACCGCATCGAGGGTGCAAGATGGCGTCTGCGCCCCGTTCAAGCCCGTGACGCGCGGCCCGTCTTTGCGCTAAAATATGTGCCCTCAGAGGGAGTATGCGGTGACCATTATCATCGGGACGAGCGAACTGCGTGCCAAGCTGGAGGAACTACGTACCGAGCACCGCGACCTCGACGAGGCCATCCAGGCGATGTCCGAAACGGCCCCCTTCAACCAGTTGCAGATCCAGCGCATGAAAAAGCGCAAGCTCGTGCTGAAGGACCAGATCACCAAGCTCGAAAGCCAGCTGCTGCCGGACATCATCGCGTAGCGGAGGCGTTGCGTCTTACCACCACGGCAAATACATCGGATCGCGGAAGTCCTGGAAGTCCTCGATCGCGAGGCACTGCGTCACGCGCTCGCCATCTTCCGACAGGGGCAGGATGGCGGTCTCGACGCCGCGGGTGACGCCGTTCGGCATCTGCCAGGTGCTCGAGCGGAAAGTCGGCACCTTTTCCTCCGCGGCGCGGCGATAGAGCGCCAGCAACTCGTCCGGCTTGTTGAAGCGCATCTCGTCCAGATAGTAGCCGGTGAAGTCGCGGCCCTGCCATGCGACCGCGTTGGTGCCGACCACGCGATAGCGCACCCGGAACGGCGCGCTCTCGATATCGACCAGGAAGACATTGGGCAGCAGATGCGGAATGTCCGCAGGATCGATGTCGGCGCGGCGCGGCATGGCGCGGTCGCCCCGGCACAGCGTCCAATAATCATGGAGCTGCTTGATGGACGGCAGATGGCGCGGCGATGCGATATACATGCAGAACCGGCAGCAACGACGCTTGGGGATGACAGCTAGTGATAGCTGTTTTCACCGCGAGCGGCGAGATGTCGTGATCACAGCGGTCGCATTTTCCACGCCGAACCGGCATCCACTTCGGCGGAAAATGCCCTATCGCTGCTTGTTCAGCTCCGCATAATAGCGGCGCTTCTCGTCATACATGTCGGCGTCGGCCTTGCTCAGCGCCTCGTCGGCGTTCTGCTTGGCCGAGAATTGATGGATGCCGACGGCGCAGGAAAGCTGCAGCGGCTCGCCCAGCCACATGACCGGCTCGGTGCGGACCAGCTCAACCAGGGAGGCTGCCTTGTCGCGCGCCTGGAGCTCGTCGGCCTGGGCCAGGATGACGCCGAATTCGTCACCGCCGAGGCGGCCGACGACATCGGAATCGCGCACATTGCCGACCAGCAGCCGCGCGAAATGGCGCAACGCCTCATCGCCCGCCGGATGGCCGTAGCGGTCGTTGATCTCTTTCATCCCGTTAAGATCGAAATAGAGCACACTGCCGGCGGTGCCATAGCGTTCGGAATAGGAGATGAGCCGCGTCAGCTCGCGCACGAAGGCGCGGCGATTGGCGATCGGCAGCATCGAATCTTCATCGGCCATGCGCTCCAGGTGTGAGATGCGCTTGCGCGTCATCTCCAGCTCCTGGCGCAGGCGGCCGACTTCGTCCAGCAGGGCCTGCAGGGCGGCGCGGACATTGGGCGAAAGCTCGGTTTCATTGAGGCCAAGGAAGGTTGCCTGGTCGGCCTGGGCGGAATTGGTGGTGGCGCCGGCGGCGCTGGTCGCTTCCGCATTCCGGGCGCGCGCAACCGGCTTGGCGCTGGCGATGCGGGCGGTCGATCCGGGTGGAAGGTTGTCGCGGATCCTCATCAGCGCGGGTTCCAGAACTCCTAGAGGGGCAAGCCCTGCTGCCCACACAGTAAAGGCGAATCGTGGGTGGGATGCTAGGGCGGGTTGGTTAAGACGGTCTTAAGTTGACGGACCGGCAGGTCATCTGTTCGCGCATTGTTCATTGCGCTCGGCCGGCCCGCCCCTATAATGCCGCCTCTTTTTTGGGGCGGGGATGCGATGCCAAAGCGCAAGAAAAAGCCTTTGGTCGGTGTGATCATGGGCAGCCAGTCCGACTGGCAGACCATGCGCCATGCCGTTGATGTGCTTGAACATCTGGATGTTCCGCACGAGGTGCGGATCGTGTCCGCGCATCGCACCCCCAAACGCCTGATGCACTACGCCGAGAGCGCGCGCGAGCGCGGGCTGAAGGTGATCGTCGCCGGGGCTGGGGGGGCCGCCCACCTGCCCGGCATGGTGGCGGCCGTGACGCCCCTGCCGGTTCTCGGCGTTCCGGTCGAATCGCAGGCGCTGAAGGGCCAGGACAGCCTCTACTCGATCGTCCAGATGCCGGCCGGAATCCCGGTCGGGACCCTGGCGATCGGCAAGGCGGGCGCCACCAATGCCGGCCTGCTGGCGGCCGCCATCATCGCGCTCAACGACGCGCCGCTGGGCAAGCGGCTCGATACTTATCGCCATAAACAGACGGAAGCAGTGGCGGAAAGCCCGACGCGTGACCAATAATGGGGCAGATCAGGGCGGCTGATGACCAGGCGGGGCACGGAACAATGAGCGCGGACAACGGACAGAGCATCGCGCCGGGCGGCACCATCGGCATTCTGGGCGGCGGCCAGTTGGGGCGCATGACGGCGATGGCGGCCGCGCGGCTCGGCTATCGCTGCCACGTCTATTGCCCCGACAAGGATGCGCCGGCAAGCCACGTGGCCGCGGCGACGACCGTCGCATCCTATGACGATCTCGCCGCCTTGCAGGCATTCGCGCAATCGGTGGATGTCGTGACCTTCGAGTTCGAGAATGTGCCGGCCTCGGCCGGCGAGAAACTGGCGGCGTGGAAGCCGACCCGGCCCGATCCGCGCGTGCTGCATCTGACCCAGCAGCGCCTGCGCGAAAAGAATTTCCTGTCATCCATCAACGTGCCGGTGGCGCGCTATCTCGAGGTCGCGCACAAGGAGGCTCTGCCCCAGGCGGTCCAGGCGCTGGGCCGGCCCTGCGTCCTCAAATCCGCCAGCTTCGGCTATGACGGCAAGGGCCAGGTGCGGATCGATCCGGAGACCGACCTCGGCCCGGTGTGGCAGAGCATGGGCGGCGAGCTCGCCATCCTCGAATCCTTCGTCGACTTCCAGCGCGAGATCTCGGTGGTGATCGCGCGCGGGTTCGATGGCGCGATGGCGATGTATGTGCCGGTCGAGAACCAGCATCGCAACCACATCCTCGACACCACGATCGCGCCGGCGCGCATCACGCCCGAGATCGCAGTGAAGGCCGAGGCGATCGCGCGCCACATCGCGCAGGAGATCAAGCTGGTCGGCCTGCTGGCGGTCGAGATGTTCGTGACGCGCAGCGGCGACGTGCTGGTGAACGAGCTGGCGCCCCGACCGCACAATTCCGGCCACTGGACCATCGATGCCTGCAATACCAGCCAGTTCGAGCAGTTCGTCCGCGCCGTCTGCGGCCAGCCCCTCGGCTCGCCCGAGCGCCATTCCGACGCGGTGATGAAGAACCTGGTCGGCGACGAGGTGCGCGACTGGCGCGCGTTCCTGAGCGAGCCGGCCGCCAAGCTGCATCTCTACGGCAAGACCGAAATCCGCCCGGGGCGCAAGATGGGGCACGTCACACGGCTGTCGACGAAGACGAGCAGCTGACGATTTTTCAATCCTTCTTCCTCGTCATGGCAAGGCTTGGCCTTGCCATCCACGAGTTTCTATCCGCAAGACCTCGATGGTCACTCGCAAACTCGTGGATCCCAAGGCCAAGCCTTGGGATGACGGAGTGTGCGGTTAGACCACGCTCTCCTCATTGAGGCTCAGCAGGCTCGCATTGCCGCCCGCCGCCGTGGTGTCGATGGTGAGCGTGCGCTCGGTCGCGAAGCGGTGCAGGTAGCGCGGGCCGCCGGCCTTTGGGCCCGTCCCCGACAAGCCTTCGCCGCCAAAGGGCTGCACACCGACCACGGCGCCGATCATGTTGCGGTTGACGTAGGCGTTGCCGACGCGCAGGCGCTCGGTGATGTGACGGACCTTGCCGTCGATCCGGCTGTGCACGCCGAGCGTCAGGCCGTAGCCGGTGGCGTTCACGGCGTCCAGCACGTCGTCGAGACGGTCGGCGCTGTAGTGGATGACATGCAGCACCGGGCCGAACACTTCGCGATCCAACCGCGGCAGGCCATCGATGCGGAAGGCGACCGGCGCGAAAAAATGGCCGTGCGCGTGATCGGGACCCAGTTTCAGCTCGTAGATCAACTCGGCCTCGCGCTTCATGCGCTCTGTGTGCTTGACAAGCATGGTCTTGGCTTCGAGATCGATCACCGGGCCGACGTCGGTCGCCAGCAAGGCGGGATCGCCGACCTTGAGCTCCGCCATCGCGCCGGCCAGCATCTCGGTCAGCTTGTCCGCAATATCTTCCTGCACGAACATCACGCGCAAAGCGCTGCAGCGCTGGCCTGCGCTCTGGAACGACGAGATGAGGACGTCGCGCACCACCTGCTCCGGCAAGGCCGACGAATCCACGATCATCACGTTCTGCCCGCCGGTCTCGGCGATCAGCGGGCCGATCGCGCCGTTCTTGGCGGCCAACGCGCGATTGATGCCGCGCGCCGTGTCGGTCGAGCCCGTGAAGGCAACGCCGGCGATGCGCGGATCGTTGACCAGGGGCGCGCCGACCGTGGGGCCATCGCCCGGCACCAGGTGCAGCACGTCGGCCGGAATGCCGGCCTTGTGCAGCAGGCGCACGGCGAGGGCGGCGATCATCGGCGTCTGCTCGGCGGGCTTGGCAACGACAGTGTTGCCGGCGGCAAGGGCCGCGCTCACCTGGCCCAGGAAAATCGCGAGCGGGAAGTTCCAGGGCGAGATGCAGGCAAAGACGCCGCGGCCATGGAGCTGGATCTGATTGCGCTCTCCCGTCGGCCCCGGCAATTGCATGGGCTTCACGAAATCCGCGCGGGCGCGCGTCGCATAGTAGCGGCAGAAATCGACCGCTTCGCGCAGCTCCGCGACCGCGTCGGGGATGGTCTTGCCGGCTTCGCGGATGCAGAGCGCCAGCACCTCGGCCTGCGCGCCTTCGAGCAGGTCAGCGGCGCGCTCCAGGCATGCAGCGCGCTCGCCGGCTGGCGTCATCGACCAGTCTTCGAACGCGCGCTGGGCTCGCGCCACCGCGTCGGAGACCTGCTCGGGCGTGGCGTTGGTGACCTGGCCAACGGTCTGGCGCGTATCGGCGGGATTGAGCATTGGCTGCGATTTGCCGGCAAGCTCGCGACCGCCGACGATCGGCGCCGCGGAAGCGGGGCGCACAGCGGCGGCATCGAGCGCGGCGGCGAGCGGCGTCAGCACATCGGGATCGGACAGATCGACGCCCGCCGAATTCTTGCGCTCCTTCCCATAGAGATCGCGCGGTAGGGGAATGCGCGGATGCGGAATCTGCGGCAGCTTGCGCACGCGCAGGATCGGATCGGCGACGATCTCGTCCAGCGGCGCCTTCTCATCGACGATGCGGTTGACGAAGGAGGTGTTGGCGCCGTTCTCCAGCAGGCGCCGCACGAGATAGGCCAGCAGATCCTCGTGGCTGCCGACCGGCGCGTAGACGCGGCAGGGAATGCCCATCGCCTCCGCCGGCGTCACCTCGTTGTAGAGCGCTTCGCCCATGCCGTGCAGGCGCTGGAACTCCAGCTTGTCGCGCGCCGCGGCCTCGCCGCCCGCCATCTCGATGATGGCGGCGAGGCTGTGGGCATTGTGGGTGGCGAACTGCGGATAGAAGGCGCCCTGGTCCGACAGCAGCCGCCGCGCGCAGGCGAGATAGGAGACGTCGGTCAAAGCCTTGCGCGTGAAGACCGGGTAGCCGGAGAGCCCGCGCTCCTGGCTCATCTTGATCTCACTGTCCCAGTAGGCGCCCTTCACCAGCCGTACCATCAGGCGGCGGCGGTGCTTGCGCGCGAGATCGGCCAGCCAGTCGACCAGCGGCAGGCAGCGCTTCTGATAGGCCTGGATCGCGAGGCCGAGCCCGTCCCAACCTTTGAGCGAGGCATCGCCGGAAACGGCCTCGATCACGTCGAGCGAGAGGTCGAGTCGGTCCGCCTCCTCCGCATCGATGGTGAAGCCGATATCGACCGCCTTGGCCTGCTTCGCCAGTTCGATCAGGCGCGGCACCATCTCGTCCAAAGTGCGGCGGCGTTGCGCCATCTCGTAGCGCGGATGGAGGGCGGAGAGCTTGACAGAAATGCCGGGGCTCCTGATCGGATCCTTGCCTGCGCCGGCGCGGCCGATGGCGGCGATGGCCTTGCTGTAGGCCTCGAAATAGCGGTCGGCGTCGCGGGCGGTGCGGGCGGCCTCGCCCAGCATGTCGTAGGAATAGCGATAGCCCTTGCGCTCCATCGCCTCGGCGCGCTCCAGCGCCTCGTCGATGTTGCGGCCCATGACGAACTGGCGGCCGAGGATCTTCATGGCCTGGGTCACGGCCTGGCGGATCACCGGCTCGCCCGAGCGCGTGACCAGGCGCTTCAGCACGCCCTTGAGGTCGCTGCTGGAGGAATCCATCTGCATGATCCGCCCCGTGAGCATCAGCGCCCAGGTCGAGGCGTTGACGAAGATGGAATCGCTCTCGCCGAGATGCGCGCTGAAATCCGCGTCGCGCAGCTTGTCCTTGATCAGCATGTTGGCGGTCTCGGAATCCGGAATACGCAGCAGCGCCTCCGCGAGGCACATCAGCACCACGCCCTCCTTGCTGGAGAGCTCGTAGGCATGCATGAAGGCATCGATGCCCCCCTGCCCCTCGCGGTTTTCCCGCACCTTGCGCACCAGGTTTCGGGCGCGCTGGGCGATCCGGTCCTGCATGTCGGCGGGCAGCTCGGCCTGCGCCAGCAGGGTCTGGACCACCCCCGTCTCGTCAGCGCGGTAATGGGCGCGCAAGCGGGCGCGCAACGGATCAGGTTGCGGGAGCGGTTCGGTAAAGATCATGACAGGACCTTGCGCAAGAGCGGCCATAATGGCGCTGGATTTTTCGCCCGGAGCATAGTCGGATTCCGGCCGGTTGGCAGCAGGAACAGACGTGATGAGCTTTTTTCCGGGTTTCGAGCAGCAGCGGCTCAAGGTCAGTGACCTCACCCTCAATATTCGCCTGGGCGGCAGCGGCAGCCCGCTCCTGCTGCTGCACGGTTATCCGCAGACCCATGTGACCTGGCACCGGATCGCGCCCGAACTGGCCAGGCATTTCACCGTGATCTGCCCGGACCTCAAAGGCTATGGCGACAGCGACGCCCCGCCACCGACGCCCGATTCCGGCAATTATTCCAAGCGGGTGATGGGCGAGGAAATGCTGGCCCTGATGAAAGCGCTGGGCCATGCGCGGTTCGCGGTAGTCGGGCACGACCGCGGCGCACGCATCGCCTATCGCCTCGCGCTGGATCGCCCGGAAGCGGTGACGAAGCTCGGCATCCTCGACATCCTGCCGACCGCGGAATACTGGGACCTTGCCGACCGCAAGTTTGCGGTGAACACCTTCCACTGGGGATTCCTGGCGCGCGACGGCGGCCTGCCCGAGCGGCTGATCGGCCACGACCCCGAATTCTTCCAGGATTATCTGATGCGGCTATGGGCCGGCGATTACGGCGCGCTCGATCCGGAGGCGCTGAAGGACTATCGGCGCTGCTTCGCCAAGCCGGAGAACATCGCCGCGAGCTGCGCCGACTATCGCGCCGGCTATGCGATCGACGACGCTCAGGACCGAGCCGACAAGGAAGCTGGCAAGAAGATCGGATGCCCGGTGCTGGTGCTGTCCGGAGACCAATATCTCAGCACCGGCGAAGACCGCGCGGTCGACATCTGGAAGCGCTGGGCGAAAGACGTGCGCGGCAACGTGATCCAGAGCGGCCACTTCGTGGCGGAGGAAAAACCACAGGAAGTGCTGGCGGCGCTGGTGCCATTCCTAAGGGGATAGGTCGGCCGTTCCAGGACAGAGCTAGAGGTCAGCCCGGCGGGCGGCAAGGACAAGCTCATCGATGACCTCCTTGCTGCGTCTCTCGGGAGGCAGGAGCAGCTCCCAGGCGATGTCATCATAGAGCGGGGTCAGTTGAAAGGCCTCGCCGCGCAGTGCCGTCTCGCGCTTGTTAAGCTTGAGTCCCTTAGCCGTGACGACCGCCTTCTTCAATACGTCACGCTCCGTCTCGCTCAGGAACTTTCTGGGATCATAGCCGAACGGGACCCGCAGATTCCGAGTGATGCCGTCACCTGCCGGTTCGAACGGAACGGCGTAGTTGGTCTCGCTCAGCTCTGCGAGCCAGATTGGATCGCCCTTGAGAAGCGAGAACACGTCGCCAGGGACGGGGCCCTGGGGATAGGCCTGCCAGCGGGTGCCAGTGACGGGCCGTCCATGGGCCTGGAAGTGTCGGACATCCGCGATCCAGAGCACGGCCATCACGCCCTTGAGGCGGAGCAAGGGATGCTCAACCCGATTGGGCGACGACATCGTCTCCGCGAGAACGTGGAGCGTTGCGATCGCCTTCTTGGGGGAGAAGGGAAAGGCAATCCGGTGCCGGATGCCCAAATCGTCCAGCAGCTCTTTCCCCGTAGTGGCTGATTTCTTCATGGCGTACTCCGCAAGGAAGACGTGGAGTTGCACAGCATATCAGGCCAGCACGATTTCGTCCGGGTATCCGCCCAGCCGCCACGTTCCGGCCAACTATAGCGCGTCAGCATTGGCGTGCTATTCCCGGCGGGGCTAGGACGCCGTAGAGTGTTCGAACGCGATCCGAGCACGCAGAGGCTCCCTATGGCCGAGGTCCTGTTGTTCCACCACGCACAGGGGCTGACCCCCGGCGTACGCGCCTTCGCCGACAACCTGCGGACGGCAGGCCACATGGTGCACACGCCGGACCTGTTCAACGGACGCACGTTCGGAAGCATCGACGAGGGTCTCACCTATATCAGTGAGATCGGATTCGACGATATGCGGGAGCGCGGCGTCCGTGTTGCCGACGACCTGCCTCCCGCGCTCGTCTACGCCGGGTTCTCGTTCGGCGTGCTGCCAGCTCAGAAGCTTGCGCAAACACGGCCCGGCGCGCGCGGAGCCCTGCTCTTCTACTCTTGCCTTCCAATCAGCGGCGAGTGGGCCTTCGGACCCTGGCCGGATGGCGTCCCGGTCCAGATCCACGGCATGGACAACGATCCGATCTTCGTCGGCGAGGGCGACATCGACGCCGCCCGCGAGATCGTGGAGAAGGTCGAGGACGCGGACCTTTTCCTGTACCCCGGCGACCAGCACTACTTCGCTGACAGCTCGCTCCCGTCGTACGACGCGAATGCGACCGTGCTGCTGACCAGACGAGTACTTGAGTTCCTGGATCGCGTCTGAGGCCAGGGCGACGTGGGCGTGGATGGCATCGCCGCAGCAGCGATAATCAACGCACCAGCTTCGCCTTCAGTCGTTCGATAGGCGCCGATGCACTGCGGAACGTGCCCGTGGCAGAGCTCGAAAGAGCTGCACTCACCGCGACAACTTGGCCTCTTGATCAGCCGACTTCGGAGGCAGACATAGTAATCTGCTCCGGCCTAGCTTCGGCCGCCGCTGATCCATATCCGGCGGCCCAGTCACACCACGCGGCGATGCGATCTCGCGGCGTCGCCCAGCATTGATGAGGTGCCGTTGAGCGATCAGCTCGAGCGACGCCAGCACGACGCCGATCCGCGAGCCGATGGGAGCCGGCCGCGGACCCAGCGGACGATCCCATGACGGACGTCGCCTCCACGCCACCAACTTCGCCCGTTCGCCCGGCCGCCTGGCTGGATCCACGCCGGCTGGCCATCAAGCTTCAACCCGCCCTTCCCGCATTGCTGTACGGCCTCCGGGTCTGGGCCGCGGTCTGCCTCGCGCTGTATGTGGCATTCGAGCTCGAACTGGACAACGCAAGCTGGGCGGGGACGACGGCGGCGATCGTCTGCCAGCCCAGCCTCGGGGCCTCGCTGCGCAAGGGTTCGTTTCGATTGATAGGCACCGTGACGGGAGCGGTAGCCATCGTCGTCCTGACCGCCTTCTTCCCGCAAAACCCCGTCGGCTTTCTGCTCGGACTGGCGCTGTGGGGGGCGGCATGCGGCTTTTTTTCGACCATCCTGCGCAACTTCACCTCTTATGCGGCGGCGCTTGCCGGATATACCGCGGTCATCATCGCGAGCGATCTGCTGGGCCCGACCGGGGGCGCGAACGGCGACGTGCTGATGCTGGCCATCAGCCGGGCCAGCGAGATCTGCATCGGCATCGTCTCGGCGGGCGTCGTGCTTGCCAGCACCGACCTTGGCGGCGCGCGGCATCGGCTGGCCGCCCGGTTCGCCTGCCTCGCCGCCGAGACCGCGAGCGGGCTCACCACCACCTTCCAGCTGCCGGGACACCAACAAGCGAACACGCGGACCGCCCGCCGCGCGCTCGCGGCGCGCGCCGCCGCGCTCGGCCCCGCCATCGACGAGGCGATCGGGGAGGCGTCCAGCCTGCGCTATCGCGTGGGTGGGCTGCAGGCCGCGGTGGATGGCCTGTTCGCCACGATTTCATCCTGGCGCACCGTGGCCGGCTGCCTGGAGCGACTGGCGGATCCGCAGGGCCGGCGCGAGGCGGACATCATCCTGAAGGATCTGCCGCCGGAGTGGCACGCAGCGACCCGGAGCGATGCCCTCTGGACCGCCGATCCGGCCGGCCTGCGCCGGATATTCCGACGCGCGGCGCGCACCCTGGTCGCGCTGCCGGCCAACACCCCGTCGATGCGGTTGATGGCCGACGCGGCGGCCGCCGCGCTCATCGGCTGCTCGCGCACGCTTGCAGGCCTGGCGCTGCTGAAGGACGGCGTGAATGTCGGAACCTGGCAGCGTCCCGCGAGTTTGCGCGTGGCCGATCCGCTTCCTGCCTTCATCAATGCCGTCCGTATCTTCGTTACGCTTGGCGCGGTCGAACTGTTCTGGGTGCTGACCGCCTGGCCGCAGGGCGGCCTAGCGCTGGCTTTCGCTGCGATCGGCGTCATCCTGTTCTCGCCGCTGGAGGATCGGGCGTACCTCAGCGCCAAGGGATTTCTGCTCGGCACCGCCCTGGTTTCCGTGCCGGTTGCCCTGATGAATTTCGCGGTGCTGCCGGCGGCGACAACCTATCTCGGCTTCTGCCTTTCTCTCGGCCTCGCGCTCGTACCGCTCGGCGCATTGTCCACCGTGCGATGGCACGCGCCGGTGTTTCTCGGCATGATCGTGGATTTCATGCCGCTGCTCGGGCCCGCGAACGTGATGACGTACGACCCGATGCAACTCTACAATGCGACCCTCGCCGCGCTGATAGGCATGGGTGCCGCCACGCTGGCCATGGCGGTGGTACCGCCGCTTTCGCCGGCGCTGCGGGCCAATCGTCTGGCGATGCTGACGTTGCGCGACCTGCGAAAGCTGGCGGCCGGCATGACGACGCGGACGATCGACGATTGGGAAGGGCGCATCTTCAACCGGCTGACCGCGCTGCCGGCCACAACCGAGCTGGTGCAAGTCGCCCGGATGGCCGCGGCGCTGTCGGTCGGAACCGAGATCATCCATCTTCGCCACCTGGCGGTACGGCTCGATCTGGTTCCGGAGGTCGATGCGGCGCTGGACGCGCTGGCGGCTGGCGAAAGCGGGGTCGCGATCGACCTTCTCGCGCGTATCGACCAGCGGCTGCTGGAAACCATGCCCGCCTCCCGCGTGGGCGCGACGATGCCGATCCGCGCGCGCAGCCGGATCCTCGCATTGTCGGGTGTGCTCACGCAGCACGGCTCCTATTTCGATCAGCAGGTGGCGCAATGAGCTTTTCCGAGATCGATGTCTTCGGCGTCTATGTCGCACCGATCTCGCTGCTGATGGCCGTTGCGTGGCTGGTCCTCGTCCTGGTGCGCCGGGTGGCGGATCGATTTGGACTGTCGCGGCAGGTCTGGCATCCACCATTGTTCTGGATCGCGAGCTACATGATCGTGCTCTCCGCCATCGTTCTCCTCGTCGCGAAGGTAAGGTCGTAGATGCCGCAGGCGGAGCTCAAGCCCGACCCGGTCACCATGAAAAGCGACAGCCGCGACGCGCCTTCGCTGCCGCCTCTCCGGCCGGCCAACGTGCGGCCTCGCATCCGGGTACTGCCGGTCGCGATCACGCTGGCAGTTGTCGTGATCGCCGCGCTCTGCACCTGGGCGCTGTGGCGGACCTACATGGAGACGCCCTGGACGCGGGACGGCACCGTGCGCGTCTATGTCGTGACGATGGCGCCGGAGGTGGCCGGGCGCATTGTAGAGCTGCCGGTCGCCGACAACCAGTTCGTCCACAAGGGCGACCTGCTGATGGTGATCGATCCGACCAACTACGTCATCGCCGTCCAGCAGGCCGAAGCGGCAGTCAAGCAGTCGAAGGCGATCGCTGAGAATGCCGACGCGCAGGCGACGCGCAGGCGAAAACAGACCAACCTCTCGGTCTCCGACGAAGAGAAGCAAAGCTTTGCCAGCACCGCCCAGAGCTCCCAGGCAGCCTATCAGCAGGCGGTGGCCAACCTCGACCTGGCGCGCGCGAACCTGAAGCGAACGCGCATCGTCTCGCCGGTGAACGGCTATATAACCAACCTGCTGACCCAGCTGGGCGACTATGTCGACGTCGGGGAAAAGAACCTCTCGGTGATCAACGCCGATTCCTTCTGGGTCGACGGCTATTTCGAGGAAACCAATCTCGAACGCATCCGCGAAGGCGATCCGGCCTTGATCAAGCTCATGGGCTATCACCAGGTCATTCGCGGCCACGTCGACAGCGTCGCGCGCGGCATCAATGTCGCGAACGCGCAACCGGACGGATCGGGGCTTGCCTCGGTCAATCCGATCTTCACCTGGGTTCGCCTGGCGCAGCGCGTGCCGGTGCGCATCCACATCGACGAGGTGCCCGAGGGCGTGCGCCTGGCGGCCGGCATGACGGCGACCGTTCGCATCGTCGCCGCGGAGGACCAGCATCAGTAGGTCGTCCGCCGCCTGTCCGCGGCGGCGCGCCGGACGCGCAACAGAAGGACCCCGCGCTGGCGAACGTCCGTCGCCGCGCCTATCCCGCCAGCTTCGCTTTCAGCCGCTCGTTGAGCAGCGCGGGGTTGGCCTTGCCGCCGGTCGCCTTCATCACCTGGCCGACGAAGAAGCCGAGCAGCTTGTCCTTGCCGCCGCGATACTCGGCGACCTTGTCGGCGTTCTTGGCCATGATGTCGTCGATCGCGGCGTCGATCGCGCCGGTGTCGGTCACTTGGCGCAGGCCCTTGGTCTCGACGATGTCCTTGGCGGGCTTGCCGGTCTCGAACATTTCCGCGAACACGTCTTTGGCGATGCGGCCCGAGATCGTGTTGTCGGCGATGAGGTCGATGAGGCCGCCCAAGGCGTCCGCGGACACGGCCGAGTCCGTGATGCCCTTGCCGGCCTTGTTGAGCAGGCCGGCCAGATCGCCCATCACCCAATTGGCGGCGAGCTTTGGATCGCGGCCCTTGGCGACGGATTCGTAGAAGGCGCCGACCTCTTTCTCGCTGACCAGCACCCCGGCATCGTAGTCGCTGAGGCCATAGTCGCGGCTGAAGCGCGCGCGCTTCTCGTCCGGCAGCTCGGGCAAGGTCGCCTTGATCTCGTTCACCCAGTCGGGATCGAGCACCAGCGGCAGCAGGTCCGGATCGGGGAAATAGCGGTAATCGTGCGCATGCTCCTTGGAGCGCATGGAGCGGGTCTCGCCCTTGCCGGGATCATAGAGCCGGGTCTCCTGCTTGATCGTGCCGCCATCCTCGATGATCTCGATCTGGCGCCGCGCCTCGTATTCGATCGCCTGCTGGACATAGCGGATCGAGTTGACGTTCTTGATCTCGCAGCGCGTGCCGAGCGGATCGCCAGGCTTGCGCACCGAGACGTTGACGTCGCAGCGCATGGAGCCTTCCTCCATGTTGCCGTCGCAGGTGCCGAGGTAGCGCAGGATCGAGCGCAGCTTCTTCAAGTAAGCCGCGGCCTCTTCGGAGGTGCGCATGTCAGGCTCCGAGACGATCTCCATCAGCGCGATGCCGGAACGATTGAGATCGATGTAGCTCTTGGTCGGATGCTGGTCGTGCAGGCTCTTGCCCGCATCCTGCTCCAGATGCAGGCGCGTGATGCCGACATGGCGCTTCACGCCGTCGGGCAGATCGAGCGTGATGACCCCCTTGCCGACGATCGGCTGGGTGTACTGCGAGATCTGATAGCCGGCCGGCAGATCGGCGTAGAAATAGTTTTTTCTGTCGAACACGGACTTGAGGTTGATCTCCGCCTTGAGGCCGAGCCCGGTGCGCACAGCCTGCTCCACGCAGCGCTTGTTGATGACCGGCAGCATGCCGGGGAACGCCGCATCGACCAGGCTGACCTGGCTGTTGGGCTCCGCCCCGAAAGTGGTGGAGGCGCCGGAGAACAATTTGGATTCGGAAATCACCTGGGCATGGACTTCGAGGCCCAGGATGATCTCCCACTTGCCGGTGCGCCCTTCGATCAGATTTTTCTCGTCTGCCATGATCAGTATCCTGCCGGCCTGGCGGTGAAGTTGGCGCTGCTCTCGATGGCGCCGCCGACGCGGAACAGGGTCTCCTCGTCGAACGCGCGGCCGATCAACTGCAATCCCAGCGGCAATCCCTGGCTGTCCAATCCACCCGGCACGGAAATGCCCGGCAATCCCACCAGGTTCGCAGTCACCGTGAACACGTCGTTCAGATACATCTGGATCGGGTCGTCGGTGTTCTCTCCCTCGGCGAAGGCGGCTGACGGCGTGGAGGGCGTCAGGATCACGTCGACATCCTTGAAAGCGCGGTCGAAATCGCGCGCGATCAGGGTGCGCAGGCGCTGCGCCTTCAGGTAATAGGCGTCGTAGTAGCCGGCGGAGAGCACATAGGTGCCGATCATGATGCGCCGCCGGACTTCCTTGCCGAAGCCCTCGGCGCGCGTCTTCTCGTACATCTCGTCCAGGCTTTCGCCCGGCATCCGCAGGCCGAAGCGCACGCCATCATAGCGCGCAAGGTTGGAGGACGCTTCGGCCGGCGCAATGATGTAATAGGTCGGCAGGGCATATTTGGTGTGGGGCAGAGACACGTCCTTGATCTCAGCGCCGGCTTTCTTCAGCCATTCCGCACCCTGCGCCCACAAATTCTCGATCTCCGGCGACATGCCGTCGAGCCGGTATTCCTTCGGGATGCCGACGCGCAGGCCGCGCACATCGCCGGTCAGGGCCTTGGTGTAGTCCGGCACCGGCAGGTCGACCGAGGTCGAATCCTTCGGATCATGCCCCGCCATCACGCCCAGCATGATGGCGCAATCCTTGACGCTGCGCGCCATCGGACCGGCCTGATCCAGAGACGAGGCGAACGCGACGATGCCCCAGCGCGAGCAGCGGCCATAGGTCGGCTTGACCCCGACCGTACCGGTGAAGGCGGCGGGCTGGCGGATCGAGCCGCCGGTATCGGTCGCGGTCGCGCCGAGCGCCATGCGCGCGGCGACGGAAGCGGCCGAGCCGCCCGACGAGCCGCCCGGCACCAGGCGACGATTGTCGCCCTTGCGCTGCCACGGATTGCCGACGCCGCCGAAATGAGAGGTGAGATTGCTGGAGCCCATGGCGAACTCGTCCATGTTCACCTTGCCCAGCATGACCGCGCCCGCTTTCCACAGATTGGCGGTCACGGTCGATTCATACGGCGGCTTGAAGCCTTCGAGGATGTGCGAGCCGGCCGTGGTCTGCACACCGTCGGTGCAGAACAGGTCCTTGATAGCCAGCGCAATGCCGTCCAGCGCGCCCAGTGCCTCACCCTTGGCGCGGCGCGCATCGGAGGCGGCGGCCATGCTCAGCGCTTTTTCCGGCGTCTCGACGACAAAGGCGTTGAGGTCGCGATGCTTCTCCATCGCCTTCAAATGAGCGTGCGCCAGCTCGGTCGCGCTGAACGCCTTCTTGGCGAGACCGTCGAGGGCGCCGGCGATGGTCAGGCTGTTCAGTTCGGCGCTCATTCGACCACCTTGGGCACGGTGAAAAAGCCATGCGCGGCGTCCGGCGCATTCAGCAGGATCTTGTCGGGATAGCCGCCGTCGGTGATCTTGTCCTCGCGCTGTGGCAGGTTGCGATGCAGGACGCCCGACATCGGCTCGACGCCCGTCGTGTCGACCTCGTTCAATTGCTCGATCCAGGTCATGATCCCGGAGAGCTCCTGGGCGAGGGCGGCCAGCTCCGCCTCCGGCACCTTGATGCGGGCGAGCATGGCGATGTGGGCAACGGTCTTGCTGTCTAACGACATGGCATTCCAGCTTTTTTCGGAGTTGGCTCGACCTTTATTCTGACGGCCGGCAAAGCGGGCCGGACCCTATCATTGGGTCATCAGGTTCGCAACCAGCGGCTGGGCAAAGGCCTGCAGCGGCTCGATCAGGGTAAAAAGCCCGAACGCGACGATGGCGGCGCCCGAGCCGCGATTGATCCAGAGCATCGTCACGTCGTCGATCTTGTGTCGGATGAGGCCGACGATGCCCGACAGAATCAGCCACCAGGCCGCCGACCCGATCAGCACGCCGATCAGCAGCGCGGGGATGGTGTTGAACTCGAACCCCCGCAGGCCGGAGACGCCGGCGAACAGCCCGACAAAGGAGAGGATGGTCGTCGGATTGGCGAGGGTCAGCACCAGGGTCATGGCGAAATCCGCGATCAGTCCTTTCGGCACTTCGCGATTATCCTCGGGCGCAAGGTTGGGACGCCTGCGGCCGAGATAGATTCCGAACGCGATCAGGACCAGGCCGCCGATCAGCTTCAGCCAGGATTCGCTGGATGCCAGGATGGCGCCGATGAAGCTGATGCCGTAGGCCCCGATCGCGGCAAAGATCGTATCCGCCACGGCGGCGCCGAAGCCGGCGGAAATTCCCGCCAGCCGGCCGCGCTCCAGCGTCGTGCGGATGCAGAGCATGGCGATCGGCCCGACCGGCGCGGCAACCAGGAAACCGATGCCGCCGCCCTTCGCCAGCACCCAGGCCTGCGAGACCAACAGCTCAAGCATGGGCGGCGCCGGGCAAAGACGCGGACAAGATGTGAGTCTCCTTCACCGACGAGAGAGCGATCAGCGTATGAGTCCGGACAACCCCGGGGAGCGGCTTTAGCCTATCCATCAGGAAATGTTCAAGATGCGCGGTGTCACGCAGGCGCAGCTTGAGCAAATAGGAGAAGTCCCCGGTCAGATGATGGCACTCCAGCACCTCGGGCGCTGCTTTCATAGCGTCGCGGAACCGCGCCTCGCCGGCCGGCTCGTTGACCGCGACCAGGACAAAAGCGAGCAGCGTCAGACCCAGCGCCGTCGGATCGATGTCGGCGGTCATTCGGCGGATGACCCCATCGGCCCGGAGGCGCTTCAGCCGGTCATTGACCGCCGAGGGCGAGAGGCCGGCGGCCACCCCGATCTCCGCATAAGTCAGGCTGCCGTCGTTCTGCAATCGGTCTACGATAATTCTGTCAATTTCATCCATAACCGCAATCCATTCGGCCGAATGGCGATTTAGGCGCGTTCTATTCGGCGATCTCGCATGTGTCAAGGGCGGTTGCCGCGCGGGCCCTGGGACGACACAATCAAGCGGTGGTTGGTGCCAGGGGTTTTGATGACGGCAATCGGACGAGGCATGTGGCTTTTGACAGCGGTCCTGTGCCTTGCGCTGCAAGGAGCGGCCGCCGACGCGCGGGATGTGCTGGCTCCCTGGGAACCATTGCCCGCCGACGCCAGGCTGGTCACCGACCCGGCGGCGCTGACGGCGCTATTGGCCGATCACACCGTCCGCGGCGTCTATCTGCCGGAGGGCAGCAAGTGGCGCGAATACAGCGCGGCCGATGGCCGCACGATCTGGGAGTTCGATGGCTGCCTGCATCCCGGCACCTGGCGCGTCAGTGGCAGCGCGGTCTGCTACATCTATCCGACCTGGGACAGCGGCCGGCCGCAATGCTTCGTGGTGTATCAGTCGGCGCATCTGACGCATTTCGTGTGGCTTGATCCGGCGACAGGCGACCAGTGGCTGATCAGCAACGCCCTCGACCTCGCCGTCGGCAATCCCGATCATCTGCCGCTGGACGGCGCGCCGGGCTGCGGCGATCCGGCGGTTTGACTTATGACAGCACCGTGTTCATGCAACGAATCGTATGTCCTGACATCGCCACAATCCGTCGATAGAATTGCTCAACTCGCTCTCATGAATTCCAGGCATTCAATGACCACCGCATTTCACCGACCGCTCAGATTGGCCCTCGCACTCTGGTTCAGCGCGCTCGCGGTCGCTCCGGCCCTGTCGCCAGCCGTGGCGCGGGCGGACGCGAGCGACGGCGCCGGCACCGAGGCGCCGGCCGATGTCGCGGCCGATGCCGTCGCCATCCTCGATCCTGGCCAGATCAAGAAGATTCTGGACGACCTCACCATCTATGGCCGCTACGTCGATGGCGAGAACTGGATCGAATATCATCTGCCGGACGGCAGGACGGCCTATTGGGAAAAGGGCTGCACCTATCCCGGCAAATGGTGGCTGGACCACGGGCAGGTCTGCTACGCCTATCCCAACTACCACGACAATGCCGCCAACTGCTTCATCCTCTATCGCCGGCCGAACGGCGAGATCCAGTTCGTGGCGATCGCCGATGCGGGCTTCGCTTATCTCGCTTCCTTCAGCCTGAAGACAGCGATGGGCAACGACGCCGCGCTCCCCATCGGCTCATTGAGCCCGTGCGTGGGGACGTAGGAAGGACACCACAAACGCTTCTCGTTCGTCATGGCAAGGCTTGGACTTGCCATCCGCGACTCTGCTTCAGATTACAAGGCAACGAGGGGCCACGGCCTTCGACTACCAGCAAGCCAGGTACTCGTGGATGCCAAGGCCAAGCCTTGGCATGACGGTATGAAAGCGGAGGCTTAGCCAGCGTGGCCGCTACGGCATATAGGCCAGAACGGCGCCGACGATGCCGCCGATGGCAAGGGCGATGGCGCAGAAGGCGAGAACCTTCATCATATCGACGGGCGTCGCGCTGCGGTCGAATTCCTCGATGTCGTCGCGCAGCGAGCCGTAGGCGAAAGCCAGCTTCTCGCGGATCGCCGAGGGCGAGCTGCCCGGCTCGATCTTCACCGTGGTGGAGGTGAAGCCCAACTCTTCCTCATCGACGCCGAACTTGCCGGCGACGCCGCGGATGTTGGATTCAATCTGCTGGGTCGATTGCTCCAGGCCGTGCAGGACGCTGAATTCGCCGGGCGCGGTCTTGGATGCGCTGCCTTCCTTCGAGAGATCGAGGATCGCCGCTTCGAGCTCGGCTTCCATCAGCTCGATATTTTTGCCCTGGAGCTGGCTGCGCTTCCGGCGATCGCGCAAGGCGGCGATGGCGATGACGGTCAGATCCATGGTGGAGTCGGATTCGGACGCCGCCATCTCGATCAGGCGCAGCATGCGCGAATCATCGGCGAAGGTCGCCGGCATCTTGGCATCGGCGATCGCCGCGGCCGACATGCCGGGGCCGGCGGCGGCGAACATCAGCCAGTAGGTCTCGAGCTGATTTCCGGGCTCCGCCTGCATCACGTAGGAGCGGATGCCAAAGGCCGGCGTTTTCAGATGCACAACACAGCGCGGCGCCGCGATGACCGGGCGCAGCTTCTTGAAGAAACTCTGGAAATGCTCGACGTCCGCGTCATTGACGTAGCTGACGACGGACTGGCCGGTCAGGCCCTTGCCATCCTGCCCCAGATGCAGGTTCGCCTGGCCCCGCACCTCCAGAATGCGCCCTACACCGTCAACCAGGACGGAAACGTCCCAAACCTGCGTCATGCGAACCCCAACCGCAAAGGATCAGGAATTGTCGCGGCAGATGGTTAATCCGGCCTTAACGGTAAGTCGTAGAATCGACGCCAAGGAGCGCTAATTTGCGCGCCTGAATGCGGAATATATCCGGCTGAGGGGTGTCGTGATCCGAAATGGCCAGCCATTCTTGACCTTTGCAAGGCGCGCCTTCGCCTTGGCGGCCTTGGCTTCAGCCTTGGCGGCCCGTCCTTCCGCCTGCATGAGCCGCGCCCGAAGCCGGTCGGCATGCGCAAGGATGCCGAGCTCGTACTCCACGTCCTGCACGAACGGGTCTGACGGCACGCGTTCCAGGATTGCGGGAAGATCGAACATCGCCAGCGGCTGATGCTCGGACGTGGCGACGAGGAGATTCATTCCGGCATCGATATCGATGCCTTTCGGGCCGCCCTCCTGAGGATTTTGCCGTCCAAGCGAAAAAACCCGATCGTCCATGACCCTGAAGGACATCGCCGGACTCCGCGCGCCCCGCCAGTCCCGACCGTCGCTGGCATAGACGTGGACGTAAGGTGCGCCGGCATCGGCGACAAAAATATGTCGGCCATCGGCGCTGAAGCGCAACCCGTGCGGATAATAGGCGCAGCGCAACGCACCATCCGGTTCGGCATGCTCATTCAGCGTTGGCGAATTGCGATACAGCAGGACGTCGTGAGTATTGTGGTTGCTGACAGCGATCCATTGCCGATCATGACTGACGCAAATGCCGTCCGGAAGATTGAGCCATTTCTTCAGCAGGATTTCGCCGCTTCCGATCGAACAGCCGGAGCTGCAATCCACCTGGTGCCGTGTGACGCTGTTGCCTCCATTGTTGCAGATCAGCAGCTCATGGAGTGCCTCGTCCTTTCTGACGATGGACAGGGAGCCGGGCGATCTGAGAAGCGAGGTATCGTCAGCGCGCAGGATCCGGATCGGCGACAAATTCTCGGGAGAAATGCCGCTCGGCGGCACTTTGAAGACGGCGACATCTCCGTTGCGATTCGCAACCGCGAGGGTATCGTCGTCGATGAAGTCCAAGCCATGCGGATGATCAAGCGACCCTGACGAAATTTGAACGGCGCCCGTCAGGACCACCTGCTTGGCGTTGCCGATGTCGATGCCCAAGACAGCAATCCTGCTTCGGCTGAAGGCCGCGATGGCAAGCCGGCGGTTGCTCGGAGAAAACCTGATATCCTCGGTGCGACCCATGGAGCCGATGACGGCGTGCACGTCATCGGAGGCCCGGTAGGTGATCTCCATTCCCCTGCTCGCTGATCGTGTCCCCGAAGCGATAGTAGAACGAGTTGCCGCAGCTTTCCAATCGCCCCGCTTAAAGTGCGCCGATCACTCGACGGTAACGCTCTTGGCGAGGTTGCGGGGCTGGTCGACGTCGGTACCCTTGGCGACCGCGGCGTGGTAGGCGAGGAGCTGGACCGGGATGGCATAGAGGATGGGGGCAACGAACGGATCGACCTTCGGCAGCTCGACCGCCGCCATCGCCTCGGCGCCCAGGCGGCGGATGCCTTCGGCATCGGAGAAAAATATCACGCGCCCGCCCCGCGCCCGCACCTCCTGCAGATTGGACGCGGTCTTTTCAAAGAGGTCATCGCTCGGCGCCACCACGATCACCGGGACATCCTCGTCGATCAGAGCGATGGGTCCGTGCTTCATTTCACCGGCGGCATAGCCTTCGGCGTGGATATAGGAGATCTCCTTCAGCTTCAGCGCGCCTTCCATGGCGATCGGATAGGAGGTGCCGCGCCCCAGGAACAGAACGTCGCGCGCCTCCGCCACCTTGAGCGCGATCGCCTTCAGCGTCGCATCGTGATTCAGCACTTCCGCCGCACGCGCCGGCACTTCCAAGAGCGCCGCCGACAATTCAGCCTCGCGCTCGGCATCGATCGCGCCGCGGGCGCGCGCGGTCGCGATAGCAAGAGCTGCCAGTACCACGAGTTGCGTGGTGAATGCCTTGGTCGAGGCGACGCCGATTTCCGGCCCTGCTAGCGTATGCAGCACCAAGTCGGATTCGCGGCCGATGGTGCTTTCCGCGACGTTGAGCACGGCCAGGATCTTGTGGCCCTGCGACTTCGCATAGCGCAACGCCGCCAGCGTATCCGCGGTCTCGCCCGATTGCGAGATCACCAGGGTCGCACCGTCCGGGTCGAGCGGGGCCGCGCGGTAGCGGAACTCCGACGCGACGTCGACCTCCACCGGCAGGCGCGCGATCTTCTCCAGCCAGTATTTCGCGACATAGCCCGCGAGATAGGCCGTGCCGCAGGCGACGATGGTGAGGCGCGACAGCTTGGCGAGATCGACCGGCAGCTTCGGCAATTCGATGCGGCGCGCCAGCGGGTTGACGAAGGCCCGCAACGTGTCGCCGATCACCGTCGGCTGCTCGGCGATCTCCTTCATCATGAAGTGGCGGTAGTTGCCCTTGCCGATCAGCGCGCCGGACAAGGCGGTCTGGCGCACCTCGCGATTCACGCGCTTGTCGCCGTTGTAGATGGTGGCGCCGTCGCGCGTCAGCATCGCCCAATCGTCTTCCTCGAGATAGCAGATGCGATTGGTGTAGGGCGCGAGCGCCATGGCATCGGAGCCGAGGAACATCTCGCCCTCGCCATAGCCAATCGCGAGCGGCGAGCCGCGCCGCGCTCCGGCCATCAGGTCGGGCCGGTCTGCGAACACGATGGCGAGCGAGAACGCGCCCTGCAGCTTCGACATGGCGATGGTCATCGCCTGCTCCGGCGTCTTGCCCTTGGACAGGAGCTCGGTCAGCAGATGGGCGACGGTCTCGGTGTCGGTCTCGGTGGTGAAGACGTGGCCTGCCTTGCCCAGCTCTTCGCGCAGCTCCTGGAAATTCTCGATGATGCCGTTATGCACGACCGCGACCTTGTCGGTGGCATGCGGGTGGGCGTTGTTCTCGCTCGGCCGGCCATGGGTCGCCCAGCGCGTATGGCCGATGCCGGTTGAGCCGGACAACGGCTGCTTGCGCAGCAGTGCTTCGAGATTGGTGATCTTGCCCTCGGCGCGACGGCGCTCGATCCTTCCGTTCACCAGGGTGGCGATGCCGGTCGAATCATAGCCGCGATATTCCAGCCGCTTCAGCCCGTCGAGCAAAGCGTTGGGAACATCACCCTTGCCGAGAATTCCGATGATGCCACACATGCAATTCAGTCTTTCTTGTTCTTCGGTTTCTGCTTGGCGCGGAATTTGGATGCCCAACCCGGCTTGTCGATCTGAGGTTCCCGGGCGACCGCCAGGGCATCGGCCGGCACGTCGTGCGTGATGACGGAGCCGGCAGCGACGATCGCGCCGTCGCCCACCGTCACCGGCGCGACCAGCGAGGTGTCGGAACCGATGAAGGCCCCTGCCCCGATCACGGTGCGCGATTTCGTGAAGCCGTCATAGTTGCAGGTGACGGTGCCGGCGCCGATGTTGGTCTTCGCGCCGACCGTGGTATCGCCGAGATAGGTCAGGTGGTTGGCTTTGGCGCCGGCGCCGAGGTCGGTTGCCTTCAGCTCGACGAAATTGCCGACATGCGCGCCCGCGCCGATGGTCGAGCCCGGACGCAACCGCGCGAATGGCCCGATGATTGCGCCGCTTTCGATCCGCGCCCCTTCGATGTGGCAGAAGGCGCGGATCTCCACCTCGTCCGCGATCTCGACGCCGAGGCCGAACTTCACGTTGGGGCCGATCACCACGTCGCGCCCGATCCTGGTGTCGGCGGCGAAGAACACGCTGGCAGGGTCGGTCAAGGTGGCGCCATTTTCCATTGCCGCGATGCGGCGGCGCGCTTGAAACATGGCCTCCGCAGCCGCCAGCTCCGATCGGCTGTTGACGCCGAGCAATTCCTCGACCGGCGCCTCCACCACGGCGCAGCGCCGCCCGTCCTTGCGGGCATGGGCGACGATGTCGGTCAGATAGAACTCGCCCTTGCTGTTCTTGCTGTCGAGCCGGTCGACTAGGCCCCAAACGACCGAGCCATCGATCACCATCACGCCCGAATTGGCGAGGCCGATGGCGCGCTCGGCTTCGCTGGCGTCCTTATGCTCGACAATGCGATCGAGGCTGCCGTCGGCGCCCAGCACCAGGCGGCCATAACCGCTGGGATCGACGGGTCGCATGCCGAGTACGACAATCGCCGGATCGTCTGCGGCGCGGCGGCGATCGAACATGCGTTGCAAGGTGGCGGTGGCGACGAAGGGCGTATCGCCATAGACCACCAGGATATCGCCGGTGAAATCCTTGAGAGCCGCGCGCGCGCTGCCGACCGCGTGGCCGGTGCCGAGCTGCTCGGCCTGGAACGCGACGCCGTGGGGCGCCACTTCGGCGGCCACCTCGTCCATGCCGGGTGCTATCACGGCAACCACGCGCGCCAGGCTCAGAGGCGCCAGATGGTCCAGCACATGGCCGATCAGGGTGCGGTCCGCGATCCGGTGCATCACCTTCGGGAGGCTGGACTTCATGCGCGTGCCCTTGCCGGCGGCAAGGACGATGGCGGCAGCTTTAGAGTCTGGCATGATAGGCTTATGTGCTTCTTAGATTGGGAGACGGGTCGTCCGGCCCGGAAAATGCCACATCCACCCCTGAACTCCAAGCCATCGCTTATCTCCAAAAAGCACGGGAAATCAATACCTTGAAAACGGCGAAATTATGACCCGGAAACCCCGCCGCAATACCCTGGTGTTCGATCTGGACGGTACGCTGGTCGACAGCGCGCCCGACATCACCGCTGCCGTCAACGCCCTGTTCGCAGAGCTTAAGCTCCCGGCGATGGAACTTGCGCTCATTCGCCGCATGATCGGGGATGGCGCGCCCGTGCTCCTGGAGCGGGCGCTGCAGCATGTCGGTGCCACCCAGAAGGCGGTCGACCTGATGCCGCGCTACAGCGTGCACTACAGCGAAAACGCGGTCGGCTTGACCAAGGCCTATCCGGACGTGGTCGAGACGTTGACGACGCTGCGCGCGGCCGGCTGCCGGCTCGGCGTTTGCACCAACAAGCCGATCGGGCCGACCCGCGCGGTCCTGGCGGCTTTCGGCCTGGATTCGCTGATCGAAGCGGTCATCGGCGGCGATTCACTGCCCCAGCGCAAGCCGCAACCGGAGCCCTTGTGGCACGTGATTCGCGCCCTGGGCGGAACGCCCGACAGCGCCGTCATGATCGGTGACAGTGCCGTCGACATCGCCTGCGCCGACGCAGCCGGCGTGCCGGCGGTCATCATTCCATCCGGCTATGGCATGGCACCGCCCCAAGCGAAGATCACGGCCGCCGGCTTCGCCGATCTGCCGCGTGTGATCGCCGAACTTTAGGCAGCCTCGTTGCGCGCGCGCAGCTTCTGCGCCAGATCGGCGCCGAGCAGGCGATGCAGGACAGCGGCAATCTGATTGTCGATCACCAGCAGGGTCTTCAGTCTGGTCTGCTCGATCTTCATCACGCGCGTGGGGTGCGTGGTGGTCACGGTGGCGGAAGCCGAGCCGCCGGTCAGGAAGGCCATCTCGCCGATGAAGGACCCCCGCCCCACCTGCGCAATGATGGCATCGCCGACCGCGACCGACACCTGGCCCGCCGCGATCAGCATCAAGGCTGGCACCGGCGTGCCCTCGATGGTGAGCCGCTCGCCCGCCGGCACCTTGTGCCACGACGAGCTGTTGAGCAGCATGCCGATCTGTGAATCGTCCAGGCCCTCGAACAGGGTGCGCAGCAGATCGCGATCGTTCGACGCCAGGTGCATACGCCATCGCTCGCGCGTGAGGCGCAGCAGGTGAAACAGGTTGATGGCGATGAACACGGCATCCCAGGCGATGCCGGTATAGAGCGTGGTGCCGCTGACGATGACAAAATAGGCGACCTCGAAGCACAGGCCGATGACGGCCGTGACGCGCAGCCAATAGATGTTGGTCAGCCAGTACGAGATCGCGATGATCAGGTAAGAGACGTGCCCCGCCGCGTCACCCCACGGCAGGCTCAGCCAGAACAGTCCATTGTTCGATTCTTCCATCGGCGTCTCTCCGCGCTACGATGGGAACGATGGAGTCTACGGGCTTACGTTTGACTAACAAGTCACACCACCGAATGATCGAGACATCATCCGCGACGACATATCACTGTGTGACTTTAACCAGCTCCAGCGTCATTTCCCCGAACGCGCTCAGCGCCAGGATGCGCACGGGCACGGTCGGGAAACCGGCGATGGCGGGCGCCATCCACAGCCGGGCCGATTGTGGATAGAGATTTGCGTTGAGCGCGCTTTGCTGGAACCCGGCGACGAGTTGCGGCGTCGCGGTGCATTCGGTCGCCGATCCCGCGTAGTAGGAATTGGGCATGGCTTCGAGGTCGGCATAGCCCCCTTGCGACAATGACAGATCATAGCGCCGCGCGCCGTCGAACAACTGATATTGGCCTTCGCAGCTTCCCGCGTTGGCGAACAGGGTCGCGACCGCGACCACCAGGCTGGCGGGATCGATGGTGCCGTTGGCATAGCCCTGCTGCTGGGCCATCTGCGCCTGGCGTGTCAGCGGGACCGCCTGGATGCCGACAGATCCGTTCGACGCATAGGTGAGCGCAATAGATTCCTGGCGGTTCCAGACCCGCATGGTCGATCGGTAGCCGGCAGGCTGCGCCTTGCCGGCTTTCAGGGCGCCGGCCGCCTGCAACGACTGGGTATAGGGATAGAGGACAGCGAGATTGCCGGTGGTCGCGATGTTCGCCTCGATCGTATAGGCGCCGTCGCCGGGCTTACTCCCTTCCGGCACCGCGATGCTGGCGTTGAGGGTGAGGACCGGCGCGCCGGCCAGATAGCCGACATAGCTGAGCTGCGCCTGGTTGGCTGCCGCGGCTGGCACCATGCCGGCCAGCCATCCCGTCGCCGCCGCCAACACAGCCAGTCCTGGCAATAGGCTCGCTCTCATCGCCTAAGCTCCTGATTTATGGCGCTTCTCCGCGCGCGATCCGGACTTGCCAGATGGCGATTCCGCCGGCTTTCTGTCAAGCTGCGGCACTTCACAATCCGATGACGGCAACATTAAGGCAGCGCGCGCAGAGCGGTTGCGAGGCCGCCGTTGACAGCCCGCCGTTGACACCTGGGGGGCTCGCCAGTAAACAACCGCCTGTCTCGCGGCTTTCTTCTTGGCGGGTGCGTAGCTCAGCGGGAGAGCACTACCTTCACACGGTAGGGGTCACAGGTTCAATCCCTGTCGCACCCACCATCTCAATTGCGTCGAAGTCTCAACGTCTTACCGTGGCATGCTGAGGGCGGCGGCAGCTTGATCGGCTAATCGCGTGTCAAGAAGACAACTCCCGCCACCTCCGGAAACACATACTCCGCAGTCTTGCATTCAGCTCAGGTCGCGGAGGACGTGAGGTACACGGAAGTCTCAATATCGATAAGGTTTTGTCCGGCGAGTGAGGCTACGCGCGCAGGAAGCTTCGACGACATCGCAACCTTGTTGTCCCAAAAAGGGAGTTGAAAATCCATTGTCGCCGCTCCGATGGCTCGCCGATCACTCAGTTCTTTGATCCTTGGCCCGATCAGTTCGAGAAACTCCGCCACTGCGGACCATTCGGCAGCGTCATGCGCCATGCACACCTGCGCGCAATGCAGCGTGCCGTGACGCGATGGCTCATAGCGGTCGAGTGCGATGCCCAAAGTGGCCTCAAGCTCTTGCTGGCTTAGACGCACATCGGTCATGCGAATGACGAAGCTCGGGATTGGTCGGCCACTTTCCATGTTTGCCCTCTAGCACGCCTGCTCGGCGCCGGCTCAGAGCGTCACCGAGCGCCACTTGGTTGGCAACTGGATTCAACAGTTGTCGACCACACGTTGGCTGCCCACTAGCAGCCATCCCAGGATGGCTGCAACAAGATCCCTATGCCCGCGCGATTCGTTCTTGCCCAGTGATGTCCCCAAAAAGTCAGTATACCAGCGCAAACCAGAGAGACGACAATAGCAGCGCATACGGCGGTTTCTTTTCCGAACAGAGCAAGGAGTTTTCATCGGAGCACAACAATCTTCAAAGCAGAGCAAGGGAGGATTAGGCGATGCGTAGCAAGTCTAGGATCCTTGGAACAACCAGAGTTCTGTTGCTCGGTGCATCTGTTGTGATAGGCGCAGCCAGCTCCCTCGGGGGAGCATTTGCCGCGGACGTTCTCGTCAGTGTCGGCAGTCCAGAAACCCCATTCTCGCAAAATAAGCAGAACGAGCCGGCGCTCGCCGTGGACGTCCAGCATCCGACCGTGCTGGCCGCAGGCGCGAACGACAACATCGATATGGAAGGCTGCAACGCCGGCACGGACAACACCTGTCCGTTCACAGCCGGCGTCGGTGCCTCAGGCGTCTACTTTTCTTTCGACTCAGGTCACAGTTGGATCCAGCCGACGTACGAGGGCTGGACGGCGCGGGACTGCATCGGAGTGGTGGGCGATACTGACTCGGAGTGTCAGCCGGAGGTGGGGCCGATCGGAACGCTGCCGCACTATTTTGAGAACGGCCTCGTGTCCGACGGTGACCCGGCCGTCGCGTTCGGGCCTCAACCGGATGCGAATGGCGACTTCTCGTGGGAGAACGGCGCGCGCCTTTATTATGTCAACCTGACCTCGCCCTTCCCCGATCAGGCGCCGTTCAAGGGCTTTGAGGCGATCGCCGTCTCGCGGATCGACGGTGCGCCGGCCCTGACACCCGCGATCGTCTCGGATGCGGAAAACTGGCAGGAGCCGGTGATCATCACCAAGCAATCCTCGACGACATTCAGCGACAAGGAGCAGGTCTGGGCGGACAATGCGGAGAGCAGCCCGTTCTTCGGCAACGTCTATGTCTGCCTTGCATCCTTCCGCAGCAACAGCCAGGGCAACGCCTCGCCGCAGCCGCTGCTCGTGGCGACGTCGCGCGATGGCGGCGACACCTGGACTTCGAAGCAGGTGACCTCCGCGAGCAACAATCCCTTCAATGTAAAGCAGGGGTTCGGCCGCTCGGGCTGCACCGTGCGAACCGACTCCCAGGGCGTCGTCTATGTGCTGGCGAACAAATTTGTGGTCGGCTCACCAGGCGAAGGTTCGCACCTGCTGATCCGGTCTTTTGACGGCGGCAAGAAATGGACGCGACCGGTGGACATCGGCCTGGCCGTCGATACGTGCTTCTCGACGCAGTTCGACGGCACCGGCTTCCGCTGTGTGATGGACGGCGTGGCCGGCGCCCGCGATGATCTGTCCTCCGCGCCGAGCATCGACATCGCGAACGGTGCTCCAACCGGAGAAGGCGCAACCGATGAGATCGTGCGCACCTGGGTCGATGGCCGGGACGGCGTCGACAATGCGCACATTTTCTTGAGCGTATCGACGGATGGCGGCGACAGCTGGTCTGATCCGTCTCCAAGCGAGAGCGCCGGTGACCGCGGGTATTATTCGGCCGTTGCCATCTCACCCCATGGGACAGACCTGTACCTGGTCTACAACGCGTTCACGACTCCATTCCGGGACGATACGACCAGTTCTCGCGGATTGGTCGGCGTCGTGAAGCACGCCGACATCGATGGCAGCGGCACCCCGGGCGCGTTCTCGGAGCTGAATCGTGGCCAACAGGGCGACCCGAGAACGTCGAGCCAGAATAACCTATGGCTCGAGTTCCTTGGCGACTACGTGTACGCTGTTGCGACGGACCAGTACGGAGCGGCCGTGTGGAATGATGTCCGCGACGGAGATGACTGCCCCGCGATCGACGATTGGCGCGCCGCAGCCCAAGAGGCGACCTTGTTGGGCACCGCGGTGCCGCCCGCGCCGGCGCCGATACAGGAATGCCCGGCCACATTCGGCAATACGGATATCTTCGGTGGCACGTACGACGACCCGACGCTCGACGTTTTTTGATACGACCATGCGGTCATAGGTGCCGCCCGCATACCGAAGACACTCCGAGGATTGAACCTCCGACGCCCAGGCAACTGGGCGTCACCTCTTCGCTCGGCCTGGATCGCTGCGAAGTTGCGGCCAGCACCGAGGAGGAGATGCTGGCCGTAAGGTAAGTCCCAGGCTTGGAGGACACGCAGGATGGGACGCGCTATTTTTCCGGCGTCAGGGCGCGTCCGCTCGTCTGTCGGAAGATCTGCTGGGCCTTTTTGTCTGCCACGATCGAGAACCCTGCATCCTCCTTGGTAATGCAGAATAGCCCCGCCGCCCCGACAGTGTCGAGGAAGGCCGCGCGGCGGCGACTGACAAAGAACTTGGTGCATATGGTCGCACCAGCGAGCACTTGGCTCGGAACCCGAAACTCAAACCGGGCCTCTTTGGAATCCTCAGATTGCATGGTCAACCGTCGGATCCCGGCTTGAAATTCGGTGAAGTCCGTAAATGATCCGATTCCGAAGCCTTCAACCAAGCTCCACGCCTCCGCATCAAGGCGTGTTCCCGAACGGTTCGCGACTGTAACGCTATACTTGCAGGTCCCTCCTTGGGCCGGAATGTCGCCACAGGGATTGATGTTGGACAGCTGGACAGGGAACGGTTCTAGCTGGACGTCTCCAACGTTCCGTTCTTCACCCTCACCGACAGCAAACGGATCCGTCTGACCTGGCTGATACTGGTTGGCAAAGGCAACGATTTGATATCTTCCCTTCCCCAGCGGCCGTCCAGAGAAATCGCGATCGAACAGGAACCGCCCCGCGGGGTCTGCAGGCTGTCCGTTCACCTCAGAGCATCCTTCGTCGCCCCGACACCGCAAAAGCTGAACGAAAGCAAACGGCTCCGTATCGCCCGGCAAGGGACTCCCGGTCAATGCATCGACGACCCGCCCGCTGATAGACCCAATGGCAAGAAAAGGAGCCACGGTGATCTCATAGGTGCCGGCGCCACCGCCGAGGAATTCGCCGTCACAGCACAGGGTAACTGCCAGGATGAAGACGCCATCATCTGGAATGGTCAGCACCAGCCTGGAATTGAAGCCAACTCCGACATCGTCATTGAAGTCAACGAGATTGCAGCTGGAATCGAAGAATCCGAGGAAGGGATCAGCGAGCGTTCCCTTTCCTGTGCTCTCTCCTTCAAGGTCGACTTTCACCGCAGAACCAGGTGCGCCCGAGAACCGGAAAAAATCCACGTCACCGACCGCCCCAGTCGAATCAAGACTCCCGGAGATCGCAAAAGGAAGCGCGGCCTCCCCGACATCCTGGGCGGCAGAGCACGGATCGTTGGGTTCTATCTCTTGAGCAGATGCGGGACGAATACTGGCAAGGATACCTGCCACCAAGAGCAGCCCCAGAATGAGAGCCTTCGCCATAAGATGTGGATGTTTCATGGCCGACGCATCGATCGGCGCTGCAGAGTGTGCCATTGCGTTGCATCGCATGGTAAATCCCTTCTCTTACGCGCCCCAAGCGGACTCAAAGGCTGAGTCGGGAAGCGCTGCAGCCGCAGCCTATGGCGGGTCTGACCGGTTCGCTCGGCTGTTCGGGTCGGAGGGCGTGATGCCAAGGAAGAACGGCAACGACAATTTGTTGCCGACGAGGATTCTTTCGCCCCCGTCGAAGCCGAAACACACGAGACCAGCTTCTTGAATTAGATGTAAGTATACGCCTCTGTATCTCGTGGTGCAATTTGTAGGTCCGGGAATGGGACCACAAACGATCTACCTTCTGAAAAGCAACAGGCTGTTGCCGAGGCCTTATTGCTCCGGGTGTCTGCAACGGCGCGATCTTGCTGAACTTTGGTCGTGCGCTCAGGTCTTCAATTCCTGCTTCAGCTCTTTTAGGAAACGCCAGTCCGTGCTGGTGGCCAGGACTTCGCTGGGACTCTTAGCGATCATGCCCAATTCCTTCATGCGGAGTGCATAGAAGGTCAGCGTATCGGCCGGATCATAGTCGCGCCAGACGCCATAGCGGGCATTGGTGAGGGTGCGCAGCGCATACTCGTAACTACTGGCGAAGCCCTTCTCGACCGAACGCCTGGCGGCTGCCTGTGGATCGGAGACGCAAAGGTCCACGGACTTGAGCAGGGCACGCAATGCCCGTTTCGTCGCTATCGGGTAGTTGCGGACGAAATCGACGTTGCCATCGATCAAGCAGCAGAAATACTGCGACCACGGGCGGTCAACTGCCGTGATCAGGATTGCATGGCCGATCTTGCGATCGCGAGCGATCTGCGGATCGGGTGGCGTCGCGAGATATGCGTCGATCTTGCCTTCTGCGAGCAGCTCCAGCGCATTGGCAGTTTCAACCCATTCGATGTCCTTGTCAGTGTTGACCCCGACATAGGCGGCCATCAACCTGAGGAGGATATGCCCCAAGCCGTTCAGCTGGTTGATGCCGACTCGTCTGCCCCGCAGGTCTTTCACACTGGTGACGTGGTTGCCCGCCAGTATTTCGATGCAGCCAGCATGCACCCCGGCGAGGATCTTCAATGGTGTTCCACTATCGACCATTTGCAGAAGGAGCGGTGCGTCGTAGGATTCGATGTCGATTTTGCCTTCCGGTAACAACCTTATCGCTTCGGCATCGTTGGCCGGTTGGACGAATTCGACCTCGCTGAAGCCTTCGGCACGCAGCAACTCTTCCGCCGCATAGAACGGCGTCACGCAGTCGGAAACCTTGGGAAAAGCTGAGGTACGGATACGGGTGATTTCCGGCGGCGGTTCCGCCCGAAGCGATGTCGGCAGGCCAACGAGACCTACGGCGGCAGCCGACAGACCGGCCATGAAGCAGCGCCGATTCTGGATGATCTGCATGGGATTCCTCCCCCTCTTCCGAATTGCGAAAGACAATTGCGGTCGGAACCAAGCAAAAGAGGTTCCGGCTGAGGCAGATATTCTCGTGAGCGCGCGGAGCATGTGGCCATGGAGCGCGCCCAGTCCGGGGCGGGAGTCTTGCGCTCTCAGTCGCCGGCCCCCAGGCCAGCGATACGAAAATCATACGCCTGTTTCGCGCTGGGAGCGAGAATCAAGCGTTGAAAGACGAGCGCCGGGCCGGCTGCGACCCCGCCCGGAACGCGGCGCCACCCCTGGGCGTAGTTCTCCGCTCACTGTCGTAGCATCTCAAGGCTGCCAGGCCGGCAGCATGGCGGCCGCCTTCGACCTGTTGGCGGGTCACTATTGAACCTCCTCTTCGGGCTCTGCTTCGGCGTCGCCGGGCGGAGCTGGGGGCTGCTTTGCCGGCTTTTGCGTTGGTTGGTTCGCACCCGGCTTTTGCTTGCGAGATTCGGTTCGGGGCCCTGGCGGTACCGCAGCTGCATAGTCGATGAGCATTTCTGTTTCAACTGCGCCGCGGCGAACCTTGATCCGATCGAGTGCGATCTCCATCAGCATCCAGCCGCCAATATCGTCACCCTCTCTCACCCGCTGGATCATCCCGCCATTGCCGGGCTGGACCAATGCGGATCGCTCGCTTGGAGAGATCACCACGCCGGCCAGCGTGAAATCGGCCGGCGCCGCTCGGACGCTGTCCGGATCTCCACTCGGTTGCCGCGTCTCGGAAAACACCGGTCGTTCCAGGATCACCGCCAGCGATGCTTTATCAGGCATGGCAAAGTAAGGTGGGGATGACATGGGCGCGGGCAGGCTTGGCAGCGCCGCATCGTCGGACTCCGGGACATCGTTCGTCAGCAGAGTGCTGATCTCCGCATAGATCACACCCACCAATGCGATGAAGGTCACTCCCAGCAGCCACACGAACTTCGTTCTCGTTCGATCGGAGCGCATCATTTGGTCTCGAGCGGTATGTAGCCGGAAAGATCGAAACCCACGATCAAGAGCGGAGCGTCCGGGGCCACCTGTGCACCGGCCTGGTTGCTTCGCCGCCGCGTGAACCGGCTTTGGACATCGAGATTCTCGACAAAGAGGACCGGCATTCCGGTTTCCAGCGCATAGATCGTCTCGAACAAGGCTCCGATGGTTGCAGTCATCTGGATGCGCAAGGTGATGCGCCTGAACCCTTGCTCGTCGACGCCAACCATCGGCTGTATGCTGCGCAGGACGCCGCCACTTCCGTCGACCAGGGCACTGACCCGGTCCTGCAGCCCAGCCGCCGCCAGCGCATCGGTCCCACCGTTCAGATAGTAGGTCCCCGACTTCTGCTCCGCCGCCAACTCATCCAGCTGATTGGTCAATACCGGCCGCATGGCTGCCAGACGCTGAAAATGCGATAGTTGGTTATCCACCTCTTCGATCGCTTTATCCGTTTCGCGATACCCACTGACAATGGGTTCGACCAGGAGCACATAGGTCGCGGCGATCACCGCGATCAGAAGAAGCACTGCCGCCAACCGGCCAATCCAGGGTATGGTCAGCATCAACGATCCTCGATTGCGTTCACCTTGGCCGTTATTTTGAACCGCTCACGCTCGACCCTCGGATCCTTGGTCACCGGCGATTCAAACCGCACTTCGGACATGAGCGGCGATTCCTCCAACCCCTCAATCAGCGTTGCCGCTGCGGGCGAGAAGCCCGACAGGGCCAGCTCCTTCCCATGCCACTGCATCTGCACGAGCCACGTGTCATTCGGCAGACGCCCGCTCACCTCGGCCAGCAGCCCGGTCGCCGCCGGTGTCGACAGTCGCCGATCGATCAGAAATCGACCATGCTCCAACCGTGCCGCCAGCTGGGTCTTCAACTCCTCGGCCTCGAGCGCGGCGGCGCGACTCTCCTCCAACTGCGCCTGACGTGCCGCCAGGGTGCGCTCCTTCGCGTAAAGGGGCAGATAGACTGCAACAAGGGCCAAGACCGCCACGAGGGTCAGCGCGATCAACAACCGCTGACGGGGATAACCCGCCGGGTTGCGACGCGCCAGGAAGTTGAATGGCCGGTCCCTTTGCGAATCCTCATCTGCGATGCCGATACGATCCGGACTCAGTCCGAACGAACTTGCAACTCCGCTGGCTTCCTCCAGCAGCTCGCGCGGGACGACTGCAAGATCCACGGCGAGCCGGCTGTTTTGAGAATCTATGCCCGTCACCCGATAGTCGAAAGCGACCTCTCCCGCCTTGAAGGGTGTGTGCCGGTCTATCTCAAAACCCAGCACCTCCCGCAGATTCTCCTGCGCCGCCAGAGGCAGCGTCACACGTCGCCGCGGCACTCTGTCCGCGGGCAGATTCACAATCACGTCGAGATCCCGCAGCGAGATGCCGCGCAGAAGCTGGGTTAAGGCGCGGCGTGGCTCCAGCGCGGGATCGAACCCAATACGACCGACATCGTGCGAACGTCCGCCCCGGTGCAGCGTAAGTGTCACGCCGCCGTCGGAGAGCGTCAGCGCCAGCGCTGCCGATCGTCGCCGGAAGAACGCCCGCACGCGCTCCGGCACGCAGCCTGCGAGTTCGCCGGACCACCACCGGAAAAAGCGTGAGATCGTATCCGCAACAGCAATCATGTTGTGCCGTTTCTCATACGTCGCGCGTGACTTTGAGCACTTCCTCGATGGTCGTTTCTCCGGCCAAGGCCTTTATCATGCCGTCATCATACATTGTGCGCATGCCCTGCTCCACGGCGAGACGTTGAAGCTCATTCGCTTCGGCATGGCGAAGGATGAGGCTTCGGATGGAATCGTCGACCGTGAGAACTTCAAATATGCTGGTGCGGCCGAAATAGCCGCTGCCGCCGCATTCGCCGCAGCCGCCGGCTCTGTACAGCGTGATATCCGATTCCCGGCGGTACCGGCCGAGGCCCAACTGCTCGACGAGTTCCGGCATTGGCCGGAATGGCTCCCGGCAATGCCGACACAGCGTGCGCACCAGCCGCTGTGCGGCCACACCGTTGACGGTGGAGGTCAGAAGAAACTCCCGGACGCCCATGTCGAGCAGGCGCGTGATGCTGGCCGCCGCGCTGTTCGTATGGAGTGTCGACAGGACAAGATGACCTGTCAGCGCCGCCTGCACCGCGATCTCGGCCGTTTCCAGATCGCGGATCTCGCCCACCATCATTATGTCGGGATCGTGGCGCAGCAACGATCGCAGAATGCCGGCGAAGTCGAGCCCGATGCCTGGCTTCACTTGGATCTGGTCGATGCCTTCGAGCTGGTACTCGACCGGGTCTTCAACCGACAGGATCTTGCGCTCCGGCGTGTTGAGCCGCACCAGCGAGGCGTAGAGGGTCGTGGTCTTGCCGCTGCCTGTTGGCCCCGTCACCAGCACGATACCGTGCGGGCGCTCGATGATCTTCAAGTAGGCATCAAGATTGCCCCCCTCGATGCCCAGCGCCGCAAAGTCCAGCCGTACCGCGTCCCGGTTCAGAAGACGCATCACAACGCTTTCGCCATACAACGTCGGAACGGTGGCGACGCGAAGGTCAATTGGAACGCCGCGTACCGCTATCTTGCTCCGTCCGTCCTGCGGCAACCGGCGCTCGGCGATATTGAGCCGGGCCATGATCTTGATGCGGGAGACAATGGCGGCCCGAAGCCTGACAGGTGGCGCCTCGACCTCGCGCAAGACCCCGTCAATACGATAGCGGACGCGCAGCCTGTTCTCGGACGGCGCGATATGGATGTCCGAGGCGCGCTGGTCAATCGCCCTGAAGATCAGCTGGTTAACCAGCCGGATAACAGGTGCCTCGCTCGCCAGGTCTTTCAGGCGATCAGCATCGATGGCGTCATCATCCGCGCCGGGCGCCATATCCACCGGTTCGGCTGCGACCACTTCGTCGCGGCCATGAAGCCGCTCGATCGCCGCTTCCAGTTCCGCCGGCACGGCGACGCTGGGCTTCACCGGCCGCTTGGCGAGCACGCTGACCGACTCGATCGCGAAGCGATTGAACGGATCCGCCATCGCCAGCGCGATGCCGTCGGAATCCACCGACAGCGGCAGGACATGCGCTTCTTTCAGGAAGCGCGCGCTGATCTTGTCCTCCAGAACAGGCAGGTCGGGATAGTCGCATTGAGCGACCAGGGACAGACCGAGATGGCGGGCCATTGCCGCCGCGAGGTCTCGTTCGGAGATAAGGCCCAGCCGCGGCAGGAGCTCGAGCAGCCGCTCGGACGTGTTGGACTGGAGCCGAAAGGCCCGGTCGAGACCGCCCGCGTCGAGCTTCCCCGCCTGGACGAGCGCCTGGCAGAGCTCAAGTTCGGTTAGGCGGTGGCTTTCAGCACGGAACTGCATTCGCGACCCAGCCCTAGTCATACCCCGCGACGGTTCTAAAAGCACCGCCGGTGCGGACCATCCGGGAGGTCAGCCGCACCGGCAAGAGAGCGACGTCGTTGCCTATTCTGTGAGAGCGCCAGAGGCCTTAGCTCCAGTCGGCTATGGCTTGTATTGGCACGTCAGCGTCGCAATGCCTCCTATGACTTTTAACTGAGACTGGGTGGACGTCAGGTATGGCTTGTTCAGATCGTTGGTCTTGGGCGACAAGCCGCATTGATCGCCATTGATGGTGCACACGAAGTTCTTGGCCGATCTGTCTCCTCTGTTCCCCCAGTTTGGCAAGGGGGTGGTGCATGTGAGCTTTATGTTGCGCTTGGACGCTACGCCCGAGCAGAGCTTTCGCGAATTGAACGTATAAACCGAGCGAGTGCCGTCGGGTGTCACATAGGGGTTGTTGCCGAGCGGCAATACCGACGTATCGACCTCGCAAATGTTTCCCAAGAACTCTTGCGAGCTCTGGGCGAGCGCCGGCGTTGCGGCCAACACCGCCAGAAACGCTATCACGGCTGAGTTGATGGTTTTCATTGTCGCTACCTAGTCCACTGAAGGTTTGAACTCGATGAGGAAGCACTCGGTGATGCTCGCGACCGTGTGGCACACGCGCTTGTCCCGGTCATTCAAGTTCGTGGAGCTGAATGGCTGCACTTGGAGGTGTGACACTTCCTCCGCACCCAGAACATTGACCGGACCAGGTATCGCGGTTCCCTCGGTGGTCTCAGTGATGTCGGTGTTGTCGTCATTTGTGCACAGGACGGGGCCCGTGAACAAAGGCGTCGTCGGCGTCGATCCGTCGAGCTCCTGGCCGTCGTTCCTGTTCTGCCGCACGTAGATGATGATGTAGCTCGCCTCAATCTGGTTGGTAGTCAATAGATCGAGATTCGGCTGATCGATCGTCAGTGCAAAGTTGAGACTACTGGTGCTAAACGTGCAATTGTAGAAGATCTCGTTCACGGTCGGCGAACCCGCCGGTTCGGCTTCCGCCTTTGATGGCGCTCCCCCGACCAAGGCCGCACACAGCAGCCCGAGAATCCACCATCGGCCGACCCAGCGACGTGCTGCAACGTTGGTCGCTTGGAGTGCATGGTTGCCTCCGCTCTGTTTCAAGGGCGAAGTCCTGGTTGTCTCCGTCATGACAGTGTTCCTCCCTGATTGCGACGCCTGCCGGTCATCTGCAGGTCGAGCTGGGTGTGAGTTTGGCCGAGCAATAATAGGAGCCCGATGCCAGCCTGAGGCAGCATGGCGTATCGATGAGTGCGTGAGTCTGCTGCCCCTGCACCTGCTGCGCGTTGGTCGCCAAAGGCGTGGACCGGTCGTCGATGCACTGCCAGCTGCGCGTGCCGCACACCAACAGGTCCTTCCCGTCCTCCGCGCCCACGCCCGCCGCCAGATCGCCGGCATCACCCCCATCGATCCCAATCGAGAATGCGAGATGCGGATCGCTGAAGAACTGCTCCAGGTCCTGTTCGGCGTTCAGACAGAGGCCGCCCGGGTCCCGCGAAACGTTGTAGGCACCACACGTGGACGGCCCGTTCGTTCCTCCTCCGTTGTCGACGATCTTTACGCAGTTCGAGCCCCCCGGCGGTTCGTCTGGGTCTATGACAAATGTGTCGCACACCACGCAGAAGTTTTTTCCGCTCGAATCCTTGCCGCAGACGTATTCACCGAAATCGGTTGCCCTGACCTGGTTGGCGTTGATTTCAAGCGTCTGCGTCGTGCCGGTCGTAATGCGCCCGTCGATACAGACGTTGATGGCAAGGCCTTCATCGATGGCTGGTGGCCTCCTCATGTGGCAGGAAACGACACCGTTTACCGAGTGATCATCGCAGCTGACGGTAAAATCCGTCGTGCACGTCGCTGTCCTATGGACCCCCTGCCCGCCGACCGGTTCGCCATTCACGGCGTTACCCGGCTGGGAGCTGGAAGCGGTGAACACCACAGCCATGCACGCCAGCAGCAATAGTCGACGCCAGGATGGACGCTCTTGAAGAGCGCCTTCGCCATCCGCTCGCTCTCCACCACAATGGAAAGACGCATGCTCATTCATGATTTGCACTCCTCCCTGTCGAAGGCGGTGATTCCCGTCTTTCCTCCTAGAAGTTCAGTGTTACGCGGCCAAGGATGGTCCGATCGGGAAAGTAAGGCCCGACGCTCGGCTCTTCCTGGAACTCGCGATAACTGTCGTCCTGGTACTCCATGCCCTCATCGAACAGGTTCTGGACCTGAAGGCTGGCAATGCCGTGCCGGTTCGGGAACCGATAACCGACGCCAACATCCACGACGAAGAAGCTGTCGTGTCCCTGGTTGTCGAACTGCGACAAGCGGTCCACGTCCTGATCCACGAAAGTGGCGCCGACTTGGGCGAAGAAACCGGAGGGATGGAAATACGAAACGCCGACTGGGACGCTGATGGTTTCGACCTTCAGCGGGTCCTGATTGCCGACGCGCGCCAGGAAGTCTTCCGACTCCCTGTCGAACTTGTCGTAGGCGAAGCCGGCGCGGACCGCCAACTCGTCGAACGGCGTCCAGTAGATGTACGCCTGGTGCAGCTGCTCGTTCGTGTCGACGTCCACGATCCGGCCCTGATCCGCGTCGATGAACGGTTCCTTGATATCGCGCCAGGTCATTTCGCCGCCGATCGCCAGATCCGGCGTGACCTGCCAGTCCACACCGAATCCGTAGCGGCGGGACTTCGTGCCATTGGCCTCGTCGAACAGCTGATTGAAGCCGGCGACCTGCGTCGGCTCCAGGGTCCGGTTGGCAGCCAGCGCCGGCTTGACGGTCTCGATATAGGCCGCCCGGACCTGGAGATCGGGCGTGATGTCCCACTCGACACCGACCTTGGGATTGACCCGGCTCACATCGTTGCCCGGGTCGCCATCCTCGTTGTAGTCGGTGTAGTTGAGTCCGAGCGTCCAGGTCACGGGGTCGGGGATGTTGATGTTGGCATAGGCATAGGCGCGGTAGTCATCGATGGTGAACGACAGATCATCTCCGATATCGAAGAACGGGGGGAACGTTAGGCTGAAACTCTGGTCGATATCGACATGGCTATAGCTGCCGCCTACAAGCACGTTGAATCGATCTGCCCGGAATATGTACTGCGCATCGACCTGGTTCGAGTCCTGGTCCAGTGGGCTATCGAACACGACCCCATCGGTATCGTCGTGCGATGAACCGTCACGATGGGTGTAGATGTACGAGAGCAGGATGTCTGAATGCGTTGCCGGTGAATAACGGATCCCCACACGGGCGAGGTCCTGGTCAAATTTGTTCTCGATGTTCGGCGCAAGATCATGCCGATCGAAATCGAACTCGAGATCGCCGAATTTGGTGTCCCGGTGGCGATACTCGAGCTGGACGTTGAGGTCCGGCGTTATCGCATACTGAGTATAGAGCTCATAGATATCGTGGTTGATGTCGTTGTTCGTGCGCCAGCCGTCGCTCTCGTAGTGGTAGGCGCCGGCGCTGATGGAAAGGCCATCGTACAGCGCGGACACCACCCCCTCGCCGCCGAATGTGTCGTTGTTTCCGCCAACCCCCGAGGCGTTGAACTGGATGTCGTTCCGCTCGAACAGCGGTGTGAACTCGTTGAAGCCCGCGTCGGTGGGCCCTCCGCGCGTGAAGAGATTCAAGTTTGTTTCGCTGATGCTGGGCTGCACCGGGTTGATGTTGACGTCCTGCAGCATCTGGGCCTGCAGAAGCTCGCTGACCCGCGAGATCTCGCGCCGGCGCACGCCCTGATAGGTGTCCGACAGGAACCGATGGGCGGCGGCGCTTCCGGGATCGAGGCTGAGCGACTGGGTCGCCTCGTTGAGGCCCAGCTGTGAGAAGCCGAGGTCATCATAAATCCGCGCCAGGCTGGTTCCGCGCGCCGCCTGGTCCTGGTCGAGCAGCTGGCGGCCGCGGTAGACGGCGCGGTTGTCGTTGCGTTCGATCGATGCCTGCAGGTCACGCAACGCTCCGACTGGCATATTCTCCGACTGCTTTCGGATCGCGTCGTACAGATAGGCCGTCGGATCGAATGGGTCGAGTTCCTTGGCCATCTGGAACTGGTCGGCATCGAGGGGATCGCGTTTTTCCTCGAAATAGGCCTTGCCCAAGTACGCGCGCAGAAGCGCATTGCCGGAATCCAAGCCGGCGGCGACTTCGATCTCCCTGCGTCCCCTCTCCAGCGCTCCTTCGTGGATCAAGGCGAGGCCGCGTCCCAGCCGCGGCAGCGGATCGGCCGAGTCGAGCGCAACGGCGCGCGTGAACGACTGTTTGGCACTGTCGGTCCGGAACTCGGCAAGATCGGCAAAGCCGCGGACGACCTGAGCGCGCTCGAGGTCTGGCGCCAGTTTCGTCGCCCGTTCCGCCGCCTCCCGCGCCTGCTTCCTCTCGCCGAGCATGAGCCACAGCTCGGAAAGACGGGCCCATGCCAACGCGTCCTGCGGCTGCTCGCTGGTTGCCGACAGCAGGGTCTCGCGCGCCCCCTCCAGTTGGAAGTTCGCCTGCTGGGCATATGACAAGGCGATCTTCGGTGCCGTGTCCTTCGGATTGAGCATCACCGCCTGTTCGGCATCGGCAAGCGCGTCTTCCTTGCGGTTCTGAACTACGTTGATGATGGAGCGGAGCGCATAGGCCAGACCGGCCTTGGGATCGATCGCCAGCGCGCGGTCGATGTCCGGTCGGGCATCAGCCACCTGGCCCACGCTCAAGAGAAACGCGCTGCGATAAAGGTAGAACTGCGAGTCTCTGTCCCGTTCGGGAACCCGCTCGAGCGCAACGAGCGCGCCGTTGATATCGCGCCGGCCCGCCAAGGCAAGCGCGTCAGCCAGGGACTTATTAAGATTGGGCGGCTGCTGTCCCGGTTGGCCGCCCAGCGCGGCGAGGATCGGCGGATAATAGAGGGCCCACTGGACCGCATCGCGTGGCTGCACCACGACATAGGGGGCCGGCGCCTTGCCGGCTTCGGCAACGGCCGACTGGCCTCCTGCCACCTGGATCTTGCCGAATTCATTGGCGGCCGCGATCCGCCCCTCGAGCACAGTGAGAAATGTCCGCTGCGGCTCCGCCCGCAAGGCAAATTCCGTCCCCTCGATCGTCGCGTTGAGGTAAGGCGTGCTGACCGCCATGGTCCGTGGCGAGCGGCTGAACGACTGGAACGCACCGATGACCAGGTCGATCAGCGAACGTTCCTCCGGCTCGCGGACGATCTCGAGCAGGTTGACCGTCGTATTCTGGTCAAGCCGCAGTATGGCATCGTTGATCAGCGCGATCGTGCCCCGGCTTCTCGGGCCGACGCGCACGGTATCGCGCTGGCAAAGGGATGCCCCGAGCGCAGCCTTTTGCCAGTCGGCCGCCTCATGCTGTACTTCCACCTGGCCCTCGACGGACACCAGTTCGCCGACAACAGGCGTGCATGATTCGGCGGCATGGGCGCTCGTCATCCGGGCCATGGTGAGCGCGCCCAGCAGCAAGAATTGCGCCACCATGGGCGCATATGCCAAGGCCCCTCGCATCGCTCACCCCATGAGCTGGAGGTCAAGCGCGGAATTGCGAAGCCGGGCTGCTCTGTCTTTGCACGCAATCGCACTTCTCTTCGACGATCACGCGAAGTCGCTGAGGCGATTGCAAAGACCTCCCGGCAACACATTGCCGAAGCGGTCGACGTCCTGCACAAACCGATGTATTCTTAGATGTAAAGTCAGTATCGACGATTGGATTCGACTGTCAACACAAGGCTCTACTTCTGATCCAAAAGTATTATGGTTGGATCAAAGTCCCATTCTTCCGCGGTGTATTGCTGGGAGCGAGCGATATAGAATCGAGTGGGACCGTCATCCTCGTGCTGATCGAGAATCGCATTCAACAGCGTCATCGCTTCGTCCCACTTGCGTGCATGTAAGAGGTCTACGGCCCTCGTAAACCTCGTGCACAAATCAATCTGACTCTCGGTAGCCTCAAGGCGCTGCGCCACGATTTCTGAGACTGGAATCGGCTCGGCCTTTCCGACGAGACGGAAAGAGCCTACGGGGCGCGTGAGGAACCCGGCCGAGAGGCCGGCGATCACCGATTGCGCCGCCAGAACATGAGTGCCGAGCTGCTTGTTCAGGCTTTCCAGCCGTGCTGCCGTGTTCGCGGGGTCGCCGAGAATGGTGTAGGCAAGATGACCGCCTCCCCCGGTGTGGCCGACGTAGAATTGGCCGTCCTGCAGCCCGATGCGTGCATTCAACTGGAGTTCGCCGTCCCGCCTGCTGAACTCTTCGATGGCTTGCATGACGTCGAGCGCGGCGAGTATGGCCTTCCTGCGCGCGTCTGGACTAGTATCAGTTCCTATCCAGGCGCACATGATCGTGTCGGCGTGGAAGTTGGTGATATCCACTGTGTGCCGCTTGATGGCATGCGCGATCGCGTCGAAATACGCGTTCATGAAGGTTGCCAGTTCCGTCGGAGACTTCTTTTCGGCGATCGTGGTGAAGCCGGACATATCGGTGGCAAGGCAGGTGCCATAGACGACCCTGTCCGATTTGCTGGGATCCAGGTGCTTCTCGGTCAGATCCCTGACGATGCTCTCCGGCAGATAGCGACTGATGGCGCGGCTCATCCTCTTCTCAAGGCGCCGCTCGACAAGGTATTGGCCCATCAGCCCAACCAGCGTGGCAAGCGGCATCTGGACGAGGATCGGAACGGCAAGCGGCAACCACAGGTTCGCCGCATTGAAGCTCCACTGCGCTGCAGCCACGTACAGGAAAGACACGGCGAGCCCGAACGCCACGCCGATGAGTGCCGGCAGTAGGTAGAGCGCGGCGCCGACGGTGAAACCGAAGACGAGCGTGATTGCGAGCGTCATGACCATTGAGCTCACCTGAAGTGAGCGGTCCGTCAGGAGATTGGCGAACGCGGTCGCCATGATTTCGACGCCGCTGAGATCGACTCCGTCCGCGTCGGTGAATACCGTGTAGAAGCGGTCGGGCTGTTCCGGCTCGGCCAGGTCGGAATAGCCGACAAAGACCACCTTGCCTTTCAGATCCACGCGCTGGGGCGCGGCCATCTGCAGCTCCGGTTTGAGCACCACCTGATAGGGAACTCTCGCGATCGTGCCGGGCGGGCCGTAAAAGTTCAGATAGCGGTCGGCGGGACCCGTATAGAGCGCGGCGAGTGCGGCGAGTGCGCGGCGGTCCCCATCGCTCATCCCTGGCATGTTCGTGATCACGGTCCGGAGCCGTTCGCGGTAGCTCTGATCCGAGCTCAACCGGTTTCGCAGGGTTACCATCCACCGCACCGGATCTGGCGCGTCAGTCGCGCCCGCAACGGCTGGCATCAAGTCCAGACTCTGGACACCAGTCCTTTGGAGTGCTGTGATCAAATGGTCGTATTGGGGCATGGCATAGAGCTGCAGCGCGACTGCGGCGATCGTCGGAGCATTGCCGGTGCTCGGTTTGAAGGTCCAGAACTGAAAAGCGCTTCGCCCGAGCTTGGGCAGCGGAAATGGCCCAAGGGCTTTGGCTGCAGCCGCGAGCTGGGGAGAGGGAGATAGTTTTGCCTCAACCCAGGTCCACCCGCCCAGATGCCCCGCGCCCGATTGGAGCGGCTGCTTCTTGCCGATAAGCGGCTCGAACAGCACCACGCGGTCGGCCTTCTGGATGGCGTCTGCAAAGACCGCGTCCTCGTCGGCGCCCTTGACTCTGCTGAAGTCCATATCGAAGACGATGACAGCGGCCCCTTCTTCGACAAGCCTATCGACCAGTTGCGCGTGGATCGTGCGCGGCCAGTCGCGCGGAAGCTTGGGCAATTGCAGGTCGGCGCCCGTCGTACCGTCGATTGCAACTATGACTGGGTCCGGCGGCGGCTGGATTGCGCCGCGTACCGTGAACAGCCACCAAAGACCAATGCTTTCCTCAAAATTGGCGCTCAAAGGCATCAGAGCGAAGGCGGCCCCACACGCGGCCGTCACAATGCCGGTAATCGCACTCTGCCCCCATCTGCGCATACGGGTCCTTCGCCAGCAAGAGATTGATGAATGGGGCACCGACACTATCGATGGGATGGATTTGCAGAGTCAAGCTTGGGGTCGGATGAGCTCGCTACACCCGGAACACGCCTTGAGGGGCAAGTCGCAATGCGGTGCTGTCAGAGCTGTGTTCGCCGCATCGGCTGGAATTTCTTCAAACCACATGCGATGGACAAAAACTACGGCTCGCAGCTGGTGAGCCCCGCTGCTATGCAGCGGATACCCAACACCGAAGCGTTGCGACTGCTCGTCAACTATGTGCAGCCATTGCTAAGGGAAGAGCACGGCTCAGTATTCGTTGCGGACCAACGACTCACGCGCGGCTGTCGGATGCTGGTCAACCACCGCTCATCGCACCATTGCAGATATTGCCTTCGAGTTTGGCGATCTCTCACTTATGGCGGTTGCAACATAAGGGCATCATCATGACAACGCGCGAGCCGCGCAACGTCCGCCGTGGCGCCAAGGCCTCATTCGCCACCTCTGCCGAGCGCTAACATATTGCATTCGGACGAGAAAATTATAGCTGGCAGGACCGGCTATGGCGATATAATCGCGTTGTCGCTGGCAGGGCAAATACCCGTGCACACCGAGCACGATCACGATCTGCTATTGATGGCGCTGTCTGTCCTGATCGCCATTCAGGGCAGCTTCGTCTCGCTCGTGTTGGCACGGGAGGTTGGGCGCTTCGAAGGCGCGCGGCGGCGCCTGGTGCTGGCGATGTCCGCCGTCACGCTCGGCTCCTCGATCTGGGCCATGCATTTCATCGGCATGCTCGCCTATCACATGCCGGCGGACGCGACGTACGATCTGTTCCTCACCTTGCTGTCGTTCCTGATCGCGGTGCTCGCGGTCGGCGTCGGCTATGGCATCATGACGGTGATCCCCAGCGGCAACTGGCGCGACGTGGCGGCCGCGATCTTCACCGGTGGCGGCATCGCCGGCATGCACTACGTCGGCATGACCGCGCTGACCGGGCCGATCGCGCTTGCCTACCAGCCGCTCTGGGTGGCGGTCAGCGTGCTGGTCGGCGTCGTCGCTGCCGGCATCAGCCTGCATCTCGCCTTCGGCACCAAGCTGCAGGCGCGCGCCATTCTGGGCGCGGTCGCCATGGGTCTTGCCATCTCCGGGATGCATTACGCGGCGATGTACGGGACCATGATCGCGCCGACCGAGCTCTCCGGCACGGCGACCTCCCATGTGCTCGACCGCAACCTGCTGGCGATCGTGGTGGCGATCGTCGCGTTCGTGATCTGCGCCACCTCGATGCTGCTGCTGATTCCGAACCGGCCGGGGGCGGTCGAGGACGGCCACGCGCTGGCCGGCGCGGCGGTCGGAGTTCTGTGGGAGCGCGCGGCCGGCCCGGTCGCTGGCGCGCTGGCCCCCACACCCGCGGCGAACGGGGAAAGCCTCAACCGCCGCCATCGGATTCCGGCCCAACGCGGCGGGTCGACCATCCTGATCGATCCGGTCTCGATCTGCGCCATCCGGGCGGATGGCCGCTACACCCACCTGCAGGACGGGGCGCACGAATATTTCTGCAACATGTCGATCACCGAGCTGGAAAGCCAACTCGACCCGGACAGGTTCCTCCGGGTCCATCGCTCACACATCGTCCAGATCGCCCGGGTCAAATCCATCCGCCGCAAAGGTGACGGGGCCGTGGTCACGGTCGCCAACAAGGGTGAGGCGATTCCCGTCAGCCGCAGCGCCCTGCCCAAGCTGAAGGCCCGGCTGATGACCTCCGACCATCCCGTCACGCAACGACAAGCGACAAATCTGCTGTCGTAATTCGTGCGCCTTCGGGCGCATTTCGTGTCTGGACGCGGAAGTTCGTGCCCCAGCGGCTGAAGCCAACTCACTGGACGACCTAGATTTCCTTCCGCGAGGAGCGCCGAGAACGCGCCCCGCTCTCTGGGAGGAGACAATCATGATACCGGGTCGATTTACCTATCACCGGCCGGGGTCGGTGAATGAGGCCGTCCAGCTGCTGGCCAGCCTGGGCGAGGATGCACGCCCGCTGGCGGGCGGCCACAGCCTGATCCCCATGATGAAGCTTCGCCTGGCACAGCCGGAGCACCTGATCGATCTCGGGCGGATCGCGGCCCTCAAAGGCATCCGCAAGGACGGCGCCGAGATCGTCATCGGCGCCATGACCACCCAGGCGGAGATCATCGGGTCGCCCGTCCTCCGCGAGCAAGCGCCCATCCTGATCGAGGCCGCCCAGGTGATCGCCGACCCGCAGGTGCGCTATGCCGGCACCATCGGCGGCAACGTCGCCAACGGCGATCCGGCCAACGACATGCCGGGGCTGATGCTGTGCCTGGATGCGCGCTACACCCTGACCGGGCCGAACGGCGCACGCCAGGTCGCGGCACGCGAGTTCTACGAGGCGGCGTTCTTCACCAAGCTGCAGCCCGGCGAGATCGTGACCGAGCTGCGCTTCGCCGTTCCCGCCGGCAATCACGGCTGGGCCTATGAGAAGCTGAAACGCAAGATCGGCGACTACGCGGTCGCCGCCGCCGCGGTCACGCTGACCGTCTCGGGCGGCAAATGCGCCAGTGCAGCCATCGCCCTCACCAATGTCGCGCAGACGCCCCTGCTAGCGGTCGACGCGGCCAAGGCCCTGGTCGGCAGCAACCTCGACAACAGCGCAATCGACGCGGCGGCGAAGGCCGCGATGGCGATCTCCGACCCGGTCGCCGACACCCGCGGCCCCAAGGAATACCGCCAGTCCGTGCTGGGCGTGATGGTGCGCCGCGCCATCGAACGCGCCAAGTCCCGCGCCCGCTAGAGGAGCCGAAAGCCATGAGCGCTGATGCCAAAGTGCGGGTCGCGATGACCGTGAACGGCCGCCAAGTTTCGGCTGAGGTCGAATCGCGCACCCTGCTGATCCATTTCCTGCGCGAGAACCTCAATCTCACCGGCCCGCATATCGGCTGCGACACCAGCCATTGCGGGGCCTGCACCGTCGACCTGGACGGCAAGTCGGTGAAGTCGTGCACCGTGTTCGCGGTGCAGGCGGAAGGCGCCCAGGTCCTGACCATCGAGGGCATGGCGGCCGCCGACGGCAGCCTGCATCCGCTGCAGGCGGCGTTCCACGAGCATCACGGGCTGCAATGCGGCTTCTGCACGCCGGGCATGATCACCCGCGCGCACCGGCTGCTGCAGGAGAACCCGCACCCGACCGAAGCCGAAATTCGCATGGGCATCTCGGGCAACATTTGCCGCTGCACCGGCTACCAGAACATCGTGAAGGCGATCAGCGCCGCGGCCGAGACCATCGCCGGCCTGAAGAAGGAGGAGGCCGCAGAATGAACGCCCCCGCCCCCACCCGCGCGGAGCGCGAAGCCGCCCTCAAGGGCATGGGCTTTGCCCGCCGCCGCACCGAAGACGCCCGCTTCATCCAGGGCAAAGGCAATTATGTCGACGACCTGAAGCTGCCCGGCATGCTGTTCGGCGATTTCGTGCGCTCGCCTTACGGCCACGCGCGGATCAAGAAGATCGACGTCAGCAAGGCCGCGGCGCTGCCCGGCGTGAAGGCCGTGCTGACCGCCGAGGAGCTGAAGCCGGTCAAGCTGGCCTGGATGCCGACCCTCGCGGGCGACGTGCAGATGGTCCTGGCCGACGGCAAGGTGCTGTTCGCCAACCAGGAAGTCGCGTTCGTCATCGCCGAGGACCGCTACATCGCGGCCGACGCGGTGGAACTGGTGGAGGTGGAATACGAGCCGCTGCCGCCGCTGGTCGACCCATTCAAGTCGATGGCGTCCGACGCGCCGATCCTGCGCGAGGACATCAAGGACAAGCTGGATGGCGCCCACGGCAAGCGCAAGCATCCCAACCACATCTTCGAATGGGTGGTCGGCGACAAGGAAGCGACCGACCGGGTGTTCGCCGGCGCGCCGGTGACGGTGAAGGAGCTGATCTCGTACCAGCGCGTTCATCCGGCGCCGCTGGAGACTTGCGCCTCCGTCGCCTCGATGGACAAGATCAAGGGCGAGCTGACGGTGTGGGGCACGTTCCAGGCGCCGCACGTGGTGCGCACGGTGGCCGCGATCCTCTCCGGCATTCCGGAGCACAAGATCCGCATCATCTCGCCCGACATCGGCGGCGGGTTCGGCAACAAGGTCGGGGTCTATCCCGGCTATGTCTGCTCCATCGTCGCCTCGATCGTGCTGGGCGTTCCGGTAAAATGGGTGGAGGACCGGATCGAGAATCTCAGTGCCACCGCCTTCGCCCGCGACTACCACATGACGGCGGAGCTGGCCGCGACCAGCGACGGCAAGATTCTCGGCCTGCGCTGCCACGTGCTGGCCGATCACGGCGCGTTCGACGCCTGCGCCGATCCCAGCAAGTATCCGGCCGGCTTCTTCAACATCGTCACCGGCTCCTACGACATCCCGGTCGCGCACTTGGCGGTCGACGGCGTCTATACCAACAAGGCGCCGGGCGGCGTCGCCTATCGCTGCTCGTTCCGCGTCACGGAAGCCGCCTATTGCATCGAACGCATCGTCGATGTGCTGGCGCGCAAGCTGAACATGGATCCGGCGGAACTGCGCCTGAAGAACCTGATCAAGACCGAGCAGTTCCCGTACAAGTCGGCGCTGGGCTGGGAGTATGATTCCGGCAACTACGCCACCGCCCTCAACAAGGCGATGGAAACCGTTGGCTACAGCGCTTTGCGCGAGGAGCAGCGCCGGAATCGAGCCGATTTCCAGAACGGCAAGACCCGCACGCTGATGGGCATCGGCGTCGCGTTCTTCACCGAGATCGTCGGCGCCGGGCCGTCGCGCAACTGTGACATCCTCGGCATCGCGATGTTCGATTCGGCCGAAATCCGCGTCCACCCGACCGGCGCCGCCATCGCCCGCTTCGGCACCAAGAGCCAGGGCCAGGCGCACGAGACCACCTATGCCCAGATCATCGCGACCGAGACCGGCATTCCCGCCGACATGATCGCGGTGGAGGAAGGCGACACCAGCACCGCACCCTATGGCCTCGGCACCTACGGCTCGCGTTCGACGCCGGTGGCGGGCGCCGCCTGCGCACGGGCGGCGCGCAAAATCCAGGCCAAGGCGCGCAAGATCGCCGCGCATCTGATGGAGGTCGGCGAGAAGGACGTGGAGTTCGACGTCGACCGGTTCCAGGTCAAGGGCCTGCCAGAGAAGTTCAAGACCATGAAGGAGGTCTGCTGGGCCGCCTACAACAACGTGCCGCCGGGCATGGAGCCGGGCCTCGAGGCGGTCGATTATTACGATCCACCCAACATGACCTATCCGTTCGGCGCCTATATTTGCGTGCTCGATATCGACGTCGATACCGGATCCACCAAGGTGCGGCGCTTCTACGCGCTGGACGATTGCGGGACTCGCATCAATCCGATGGTGATCGAAGGCCAGGTGCATGGCGGATTGACCGAGGCGTTCGGCATCGCTATGGGCCAGGAGATCGCCTATGACGCGACCGGCAACGTGCAGGGCGTCACGCTGATGGACTATTTCCTGCCGACCGCGGTCGAGACGCCGTTCTGGGAGACCGATCACACCGTCACGCCCTCGCCGCATCACCCGATCGGCGCAAAGGGCGTGGGCGAGAGTCCGAATGTCGGCGGCGTCCCTGCCTTCTCCAATGCCGTGATCGATGCCTTCGCGCATCTCGGCGTCACGCACCTGCAGATGCCGCACGATGCGTGGCGGGTGTGGAAGGCGGCGCAGAAGCTGGGGCTGGTCGGCTAGGCCTCATGGACCGGCAGCAGATCGCGGAGCGGTTGGCGGAGCACGGCTACATCGCGGGGCCGGACCTCACGATGGCGCTGTGGCTGATGGACCTGCTCGGCCGCCCGCTGCTGCTGGAGGGCGAAGCGGGGGTCGGCAAGACCGAGACCGCCAAGGCCCTGGCGGCCGCACATGGCGCCAAGCTGATCCGGCTGCAATGCTATGAAGGGTTGGACGCGAGCGCCGCGCTCTACGAGTGGAACTACCAGCGGCAATTGCTCTCCATCAAGGCGCGCGAGACCTCCGGCCAGGACGCCAAGGAGATCGAACGCTCGATCTTTTCCGAGGAGTATCTGCTGGAGCGGCCCTTGCTCGCCGCGATCCGGCAGGACAGGCCGCCGGTGCTCCTGATCGACGAGGTCGATCGCGCCGACGAGGAGTTCGAGGCACTGCTGCTGGAGGTCCTGGCCGATTTCCAGGTCTCGATCCCGGAATTCGGCACGATCACGGCGCGTTCGATCCCGCGCGTGGTCCTCACCTCCAACGGCACGCGCGAATTGTCCGACGCCCTGAGGCGACGTTGCCTCTATCACTATGTCGACTATCCGAGCGAGGACCAGGAGACGCGCATCCTGCTGGCACGCGTGCCCGGCATCGCCGTGATGCTGGCCAGCCAGATCGCGCGGTTCGTGGCGCTGGTACGCAAGGAAGACCTCAAGAAGACGCCGGGGGTGGCGGAATCGATCGACTGGGCGGCGTCGCTGGTCGGGATCGGCGTCGGCAAGATTGATGCCGCGTCGGAGACGCTGCTCGACTCGCTGATGTGCCTGATCAAGACGCGCGAGGACCAGGGCAACTTCACCCGCGAAGTCGCCGAGCGCCTGATCGGCAAGGTGGCGTGATGATGCCCGCCGACGATCTCGATCCCTTGCTCCACGTGCCACACGCGACGGGCAACGGCTTCGTGCGGCGCATGGTCGGATTCCTGCGCACCCTGCGCGACAACAACCTCGCCGTCGGGTTGGGCGAAGCGCGCGATGCGCTGACGGTCGCCGGCGCCATCGATGTGTCGCGCCCGGCGCAATTGCGGGCGGCGTTGAAGCCGCTGCTGGCGGCGCGGCGTGATGAAGCGGAGCGCTTCGACACCTTGTTCGATGCCTATTGGTTACGGCGCGGCGTCAAGCGAGGGGGGAGGCCGGCGCCAGCGGGCCAGAGCGCTGAGCAGGCGAAGCGCCGCCCGGCCCTCGGGTCTATGCCGGACGGCGTCGCGGCGATCGCGGATTCGGTCTCGCGCGAGGCCGGCGATGAAGCGCAGGCCGCCGACCGCTCGAAGCTGGAGCGCGGCGGCGCGTCGAAGGCCGACACCATGGCGCGCACCGATTTCCGCCATCTCGACAATCCCGCCGACCTGGCGCAGCTCGAGGAGCTAGTGGAGAACCTGGCCCTGTCGCTGCGGCGTCGGCTGGAGCGACGCCGCAAATCGGCGCGGAAAGGCGAGCGGCTCGACCTGCGCCGCATGCTCCATGCCAGCATCCCGCATGGCGGCGAGCCGATCGAGATCTATCGCAAGCGTGCGCGCCGTCGGCCGCTGCGACCAGTGCTGCTGCTCGATGCGTCCGGCTCGATGTCGCAATATAGCGCGATCTTCCTGCGCTTCATGCTGGCCCTGCTGAAACGCCTGCCGGAGAGCGAAGGCTACCTGTTCCATACCCGCCTGGTGGAGATCGGCCCGGTGCTGCGCGAGCGGCGGCGCGTCAAGGCGCTGGAGCGATTGTCGCTGCTGGCCGAGGGCTGGGGCGGCGGCACGCGCATCGGTGAATGCCTCGCCACTTTCGTGAAGCACCACGCGTACCGTGCGCTGCGTGGCCGCTCGATCCTGTTCATCCTGTCCGACGGCTACGACACCGGCGAGCCGGTGATTCTGGGCAAAGCGATGGCAGCGCTGGCCAAGCGCGCGCGCCGCATCGTCTGGCTCAATCCCCTGCTCGGATGGCAGGGCTATCAGCCGGTGGCGGGCGGCATGAGCGCCGCTCTGCCCCATATCGACCTGTTCGCGCCCGCGCACAACCTGCAGAGCCTGGCGGCGCTGGCGCCGCATCTGGCGCGGGCTTGAGGAGAGCAAGATGTCCGCGAGTGACGATGTCGCCAAACTGGCTGCAGAGCTGACTGCAAAGGGCGAGCCCTTCGTGTTCGCGACCGTGGTGCGCACCGTTGCCTCGGTCGCGGCCAAGCCCGGCGCCAAGGCGATCCTCGCCGCCGACGGCCGCATGGCAGGCTGGGTCGGCGGCGGCTGCGCGCTCGGCGCGGTGAAGAAGGCGGCGCAGCGCTGCTTGGAGCATGGCGAGGCGCGCCTCATCAGCGTCATGCCGTTCGATCAGTTGAAAGCCCAGGGCCTGAAGCCCGGCGACACGCGTGACGGGATCGAATTCGACAAGAACATGTGCCCGTCGCGCGGCGTGGTCGACGTGTTCATCGAGCCCGTTCTGCCCAAGCCGCAGGTGATCGTCTGCGGTGCGACACCGGTGGCCCTCGCGATCGCGGAACTGGCACCACGCGTCGGGCTGAAGGTCGAAACGCACTCGGCAACCGATGGATTCGACAGCGTGACGGAGGCGGGCCCGAGCGCCTTCATCGTGGTCGCGACCCAAGGTGCCGGCGACGAGGATGCGCTGAACGCAGCCCTGCGTTCGCCCGCGCGCTATGTCGCCTTCGTCGGCAGCAAGGCGAAGGTAGGCGCGCTGAAAGAAGGCCTGGCGGGGAAAGGCATCGCCGCCGATCGCTTGGCGGAATTGCACGGGCCGGCCGGGATTCCAATCGGCGCTGTGACGCCGGAGGAGATCGCGCTCTCCATCCTGGCCGACATTGTGCAGGCGCGTCGCCGCAAGGGCGCAGCCAAGATCCGCATGGAGGCGGCGGAATGAGCGACCCGAAGATCGACGGCGTGGTGGCGGTGATCCTGGCGGCGGGGCTGTCCCTGCGCATGGCGCCGGACAACAAGCTGCTGTTGGATTTCGGCGGCGAGCCGCTGGTGCGCCGGATCGCGCGCGAGGCGGTCGCCAGCAAGGCGGCGCGGACCTTCGTGGTGGTCGGTCACGACCGTTGGAACGTGCGCAAGGCGATCGCCGACCTGCCGGTCTCCATCGTCGAGAACCCGGACTACACCGAGAGCCAGATGACGTCGGTGCGCGCGGGCGTGCTGGCAGCGCCGGAGGCCAAAGGCTATCTCATCATCCCCGGCGACATGCCGCTACTGGCCGCCGCCGATTTCGACCTTCTGATCGCACGCTTCGAGGAGTTGGGCGCGGACAAGGCCGTGGTGCCGTTCGACGACAGCGAGCGCGGCAACCCGATCGTCATCCCGGGCTGGAGCCGCGAGGAGATGTATCGCCGCGGCATCAATTTCGGCTGTCGGAACCTACTGATCAATTACCCGGAGCTGGTGTCGCCATTGAAAACCGCCGCGCCGCAATTCTTCCAGGACTGCGACACGCCGGAGGCCTATCGCGACCTGCTGGCCACATTTGCCGCCATGCGGCCGCCGGCGAAATCCGCCTAACGTTACAGCGAGTGAATGATGGAACTGACCGGTCAAGAACGCATCGCCGCGCCGCGCGCCCATGTCTGGCAGGCGCTCAATGATCCCGAGATCCTGAAGGCCTGCATCCCCGGCTGCGAGAGCATCGAGCTGCTGTCGCCGACCGAGATGAAGGCGCGGGTGGCGCTGAAGTTGGGGCCGATCAAGGCGAGCTTCGCGGGCCAGGTGACGCTCTCCGACATCGACCCACCCAACGGCTACACCATCTCCGGCGAAGGCTCCGGCGGATCGGTCGGCAGCGCCAAAGGCAGTGCCCACGTCAAGCTCACCGAGGACGCGGGCGCGACGCTGCTGAACTACAATGTCAGCTCCCAGGTCAGCGGCAAGATCGCCCAATTGGGTGCGCGCTTGGTCGATGCCGCCGCGCAGAAACTGGCCGGCGATTTTTTGGCGAAGTTGAATGAGCTGGTTGAGCAGAGGGCCCCAACGACTGCAACAGCGGCACCACAGGGCACGGCACCGTTATCGCACAACGCTCGCGCGAAGCAACGGGCAATAGGATCCGCGTGGCGTTGGTTGATCGCGTTCGCAGTGGTTACGTCAGCCCTGGTTATCTGGATCTGGTTCAGCTCTCGCTGACCTTGATCTCAGAGAAGCCCTCGATGCTTGAGACCGGCGCCATGGGCGTCCGTTGAGCTGAGGGGCTTGTCACGTTGGTTGAGTTGCGAGGCGGCTGCGAGCAGGGTAGCGGTCGTCATGACCCTGCCTGACTATGCTGGTTATCGTTTCCCATCCGACGTGATCCAGCGCGCGGTCCGGATGTATCTCCGCTTCACCCTGAGCTACCGCGACGTCGAGGACCTGCTCGCCGAACGCGGCATCGAAGTGTCGTACGAGGCGATCCGCCGGTGGGTGACGACGTTCGGTCCGATGATCGCCCGGCGCCTTCGCGCGCGACGGCCACGCTCGACAATGTGACAAGCCCGACGGTATACATCGAATGTGTTGTAGGTGGCGGCATGAATCGACAGGAACCGCTGTGCCGAGGCGGCCGATTTGACTCCTTGTCGCTTCCACTCGCGTCGTCGAACCGGAACGTGCGAGCTCTCGGCCCGGTTGTTTTGCCGCTTGCCCCGTAGGTGGGCTATGCCGTCGAGCCGCAGGTCACGAAGCGCCGCGCCGTAAGCCGGACACTCGTGCCGTTGCCGTTGGTGCCGTCGCTGACCGCCTGGGTCCAGCCGCTGCTGCGGATCACGGTGTCCCCCGCGTTGCCATCAAGAGAACCCGACCAGTTGGATTGTTGTCGAGACAATCTGCCTCCAGTGTGCTAAGCTTCCTACCACTCTGGCCATGTGTGAGCGATCGCGGCGCGCAAGATGTTTGCGCGAGAGGTGGCGTATTTCGTCCGAGATGAGATAGCGGCCATGCTTGCTTTGTCACCTGTTCGGGTCACCGGAGATCCAGCCAATCGTGTCAACATCATCTTTGCTGGAGACGGATATCGTGCGTCCGAAATCGAGACCGTTTACAAGAACCATGTAGACACCGCCGTCAGTTACTTCTTTGACGGGGGTCCGCTTTCGGAGCCTTTCACGCGATATAACGGGTTCTTCAATATCTACCGCGCCAACCTCGTGTCTGCGGAATCCGGCGCCGACAATCCCCCGCTCGGCATCTTCCGGAACACGGCGCTCGATGCAAGCTACTGGTTTGACGGTCAGACCGAGCGCCTCCTGTATGTCAACGACGCCAAGACGTCCGACGCGGTTAGCGGCGCGCTCGCCGGCACCGGGATCAGTTCCGACTTGGTCCTCGTCTCTGTCAACGATACAAGGTACGGAGGCGGAGGAGGTCAATATGCTGTGTTCGCCGGTGGAAATCCAAGCGCATATGAGATCGCCTTGCATGAAGTCGGCCACTCTTTCGCTGGTCTCGCGGATGAGTATACCGAATTCCCCGACAATACAGTGTGGGACGGAGGGGAGCCTGGCGTTCCGGACCTCACAATCGATTCGACGGGGGCCAAATGGTCGCAATGGCTGGGCTATGAACAGCCGGGCGTTGGTGAGATTGGTGCCTACGAAGGCGGAAACAGATTTTACGAGCTCGGTATCTTCCGGCCATCACTCACTTCGAAGATGAGGGAGCTTGGCTTTCCCTTCGATGCCGTCAGTCGCGAACAGTTCATCCTGAACTTCTATGAGAAGGTCGATCCGATTGACGGCCATACCCCGAACGAGAGCACGATCGTCGGCAGTGACAGGGCTCGTGTGAGAGTGATCGACCAAGATGTGATCGACGTTCGCTGGTCCGTGGACGGGAGAACAGTATTGGACGGTAATGCGACCACCTTCGATCTCTCGAACAACGGATTTGGCCTCGGCACATTTGAAGTGGCGGCCGTCGCTTATGATCAAACGGACTGGGCTCGCATTCACCCGGAACTGACGCGTCAGAGGATAGAGTGGACATTCGTGGAACCTACCGGTGCCACGACCGAGAGCGATTCTCTGACCGGGACAAGTCTGTCTGATAAGATTTTTGCCCGAGCCGGCAATGATCTCGTTTCGGGACGGGATGCAAGCGATACGCTTGGTGGCGGCGCTGGCAACGATCGATTGCACGGCGGGGATGGTTCCGACGTTGTGTCAGGTGACAACGGGAATGATCGACTATTTGGTGACTCCGGCAATGATCGGTTGTTTGGCCGGGCTGGCGACGATCGACTTTATGGAGGGGTCGGTGCCGATCGCATGCAAGGGGGAACCGGCAATGACAGTTACAACGTCGACAGAGCCGCCGATGTCGTTGATGAGGAGCCAGGGGCGGGTACTGACATTGTGCATAGTTCGATCGCGTACACGCTGCTTGCCAATTTCGAGAACCTGACGTTGACCGGTAGCGCTGTCCATGGCGCCGGGAATGAACTGAACAACACTATCCGGGGGAATGACGCCGCGAACGAACTTGATGGCCTGCGTGGCGCGGACGTATTGTATGGCGGCTTGGGCCCCGACCACTTGACCGGTGGTTCGGGCCCCGATCGGTTCGATTTCAACAGCGCCGCCGAGTGCGGCCGCGGTGCTGGCCGCGACATAATCACCGATTTCTTGGGGAGCGAGGGTGACGAAATCGACTTGAGGTCGATTGATGCGAATACAGCCGTCTCCGGCGATCAGGCCTTCACCTTCATCGGCGCAATAGCTTCACCGGTGCAGCCGGGCAACTGCGCTTCTCGGGTGATATTTGCCGAGGCGACACCGACGGTGATCGAGGAGCGGATTTCGAGCTCCAGATACTTGGCTCAAGCAACATGCAGGCGACCGATTTTCTGCTGTAAAGCGAGGTAACCTGCGCGGTCGCCGGCCGACATCGAGTTCGCGTGCTCTGCGGCCTGCACCCACGAATTGGTCCGTCGGACCAACTGCGTACGTCCATCCATGCTGGCACATGCGGGAGCGACCCGCCTGCATCACCGCTGTGTAACTCTTAGCGGACGGAAGCCAGACGTAGCGCCATTTCCGGGAAGCGCCAAAGGGCGACGCGCGGCCAGCCCATACATTGGGTCAAAAGGCGTCTTTTTGACGCGGCGCCGACATGGCCGCGTGAGCAATCACTGTTCCGAGTTCATGCCAGAAGGTATAGGCACCCGTAGTTTGGTGGCACGCGCACCGGCCGCCACTCGTCGGCGCGAGCCGCCTCAACCGACGGCCTTGGAGCGTCGAATTTATCGATCTGCTCTTCCCATCGCCCTGCACGGGGGAACGGAGCCCAGACCTCCGCCTCCCGATCCCAAAAGTTCAGCAGGACGAGCACATCTTCCTGCGACGCCCCGCCTGCGGCCTCGGCTTGCCGGTGGAAGGCGATCACACCTTGCCGGCGATGGCTCTCATCATCGAAGTAGTAGAAGAAGCCGCGGGCGTTTAGGCAGCGCAGCTGCCGTCTCAATCCACCCATGATCCGATGTAGCCGCACCAGTGCCTTGCCTTGCGCATCGTAGAAGTACTCCCAATGCAGGGGGCGACCCAAGAGGTTGCGCCCGATCCCCCAGTCGGGAACACTCCAGTTCTCGCCGAACTCCTGGCCGTGCCAGAGCATTGGAACGCCTTTCCCGCTGTAGAGTGCGATGATGTAGGGCTGCAGGCGGAAGGAGCGGTCGCGATCTCCGAACGGCTCGCCCAAGAGGTCGAGCACACGGCCGCTACCGGGCGCGATCCGGCTCACGAATCGACTATGGTCGTGGCTCTCAATGTACTGAAAGGGAGCGACTGGTAGCGTCTCGCCCGTTGCCGGATTGCGATACTCGGTCGGATAACCGATGAGGTGCGGATCGAGTTGATAGGAAAGCTCGGTCAATGAGCCGCCCCAGGCCGCGGACACAGCGCGGTCCATGAGGCCGTTCTGCCAACACGTGTTGGAGTAGGTTTGCGCGAGAATTCCCCGGGCGTCTGGCAGATGCTCGGCACATTGAATGATCAGACTGCGCCCATTCGGTCCTTGGAAGCGGTCGATCCTCTGCGAGAGGCGATACGTTTCGTGGACGAGACGCGCATATCCCTCCCCTGTCGGGCCATCGTACATACCCGGAACATAATCATAGCGGAATCCGTCCACATGGTACTCTTCGAGCCAGTGTCGGTTGACCGCTAGGAAGTAGTCGCGGGTAAAGCTCTTGCGGTAATCCATCCCGGGCTGCCCGAAGAACTCGCCTTCGAACGATCCCATCATCGGATTGCTCTCGCCCGCCGCGCCGTAGACAAGGTTGTAAGGATACTCTGGATGTGCATGGGCGTAGACGGCATCGACAATCACGGCGATGTCTTTCGCGTGTGCTGCATTGACCAAGTGTTTGAAGCCGTCCGGACCGCCGTAGCGATCGTCGGGCGCGAAGAAGCCGATGGGCGTGTAGCCCCACTCTACCTCCTCCTTCACGTTCGTCACCGGCATCAGCTCCAGGACGTTCACGCCAAGGCCCTGCAGGTAATCGAGCTGATCGACTACACCGCCGAACGAGCCGTTGAATTCGCCGACGTGGAGCTCGTACACCACCATATGGTCGACCTCAGGCGGCTTGAACGCGCCGTCAGTCCAAGCGAATGCAGGCGCCGTGTCAGCCAGAAACGCCGAGAGGTTGCCCGTCCCCGCTTCACGTCCGAAAGGATCTGAAAACCAGAGGGTGACCACGCGGTCTCCACGCAGGAGCTGGTAACGATAGAGATACCGTCCTGGCTCCCCGAAATGTCCGGCTCCACTGTCGAGGTCGACGGTGGTGTCCCAAAGGTCCAGCGGACCGCCGCGCCACCACAGATCGAAGTCGCCGGGCTCAATTCCCCGCGTAAACTGATCCCGCTCATGGATGACGCGGACCTTGACGCGGTAGCTCTTGGGGAAGGTCAGCCCAGGTAGGTACACGCCGAAGCGGACTTGCCAGCGGCCATCGGGATGGCGCGTGGGATGGGCCCCCACCTCAGCAAGGCTCACCATGGCCGGCGTCCGGCTAGAATGAGAGATTTCACGATCACAGCGCTCTCATCCGCACGCGCCGCAAGGCGACGCGGCCCGTATGCATCTGCAGCCCGTTGCGGGCGACGCCCGGGTCCTGCTCGACCGGGCCCGGAGGGTCGAAAAGCGGCAGGCCGATGTTCTGAGCATGCTCGTCGACGAGAGAACCTGAGTCGAGGAGCAGGATGCGGCGAGTGCGCGTAGCATCGATCTGAAAGAAGTGTTGAGCGAAGACCGGACCGAAGCTGCCAGTTCAGATCACCACGACATCGAACGAGCGGGCGTCGTCCTGCGGACTGCTGTCGACGTGCTGGGCTGACGGGATCGGCGCTGCGCTTGGCTTCATCGAAGCCGTTACATACGTAGCGTCTCACGACGTCGCGGGTAAAATCGGTGGTTTGCGAGATGCTGCTCGTAAGCATGCGGGGCCCCCAGAGTCCGACGAGTCTCGGGCCGTCCAAAGGCGTTCCGCATTGCGATGACTTGCGCGCACCACACGGGAACGCGCGAACGAGGTTAGCATGCCCTGAGCAACAAAGCGACTGGGCGATACACGAGCTCGCGTTATTTGCCTGCTTGAGTGCACATCACGGGATCGCGCACAGCTGTGTACCACCCGCCTTAGCTCGAGCGCGCTGAATGACGCGTGCCGACCGAGCGGCGGTGTTGGCGGGTCACTATTGAACCTCCTCTTCGGGCTCTGCTTCGGCGTCGCCGGGCGGAGCTGGGGGCTGCTTTGCCGGCTTTTGCGTTGGTTGGTTCGCACCCGGCTTTTGCTTGCGAGATTCGGT